>Ga0180434_10000029_pt1 | contig 208217 bp, 205 predicted proteins | sample SS_ome_7_FD_132453 | JGI IMG/M metagenome (GOLD analysis project Ga0180434, IMG submission 132453) | Hypersaline lake sediment archaeal communities from the Salton Sea, California, USA - SS_1_D_2 metaG | ecosystem: Environmental > Aquatic > Non-marine Saline and Alkaline > Hypersaline >... | reverse complement strand
TTCCTGGACATATAACTGGCTCCCGAAGGTATTTGGAGACACCTATAACATCACAGTTTATAGCGCACATCCAGGTATAAACTCCCGCGGCACAGGACGTCGGATGGGATATGTTGCGTCTGATCATTTTAAAAAAATCGTGGACGTCTGGGACCTTGGTTGGGATCCAGAGGTTGGTACAGTCCATCCAAGTAAAATCAATGAAGCAGTCCTAAACGATTTGAAGGATGGTAAGTTTGTTGGCAAGAACCTGATTTGGTATATCCAGCCCCATTCACCTTGGATTGGCAAGACCCGTTTGTCTGAACCTAGGGATAACTGGAATGACAAGAAGGCACTCGGCGAACTCATACGAAAATTTAAGAGCGGCGAGGTTAGCTGGTCTCTGTTACAACAAGCATATTCAGATAATCTTGATTTGGTCCTCGAGCATGTCTCCCAGTTATTGCCCCACTTGCCTGGGAAGACGGTAATCACATCCGATCATGGCGAACTATTAGGCGAATGGAACCGTTTTGGGCACCCAGGGCATCTTGTTCTCACAAAACTCAGGGAGGTACCTTGGTTGGAGGTGGACAACGTTTTGCGAGTAGAGTCCAAGATCCAAGAGACCCAAGCCGAGATGTCAGAGCGTAATAATCAAGCAGGATCAGAAGAAGATCAAGAAAAGATGATGAAGCGCTTGAAGCAACTCGGTTATTTCTGAGGATGCCCCCCAATCTCATGAGGTCCGCGCTCTTATTCCTTTCAGAACCCTACGGAAAAGAGCCTTGTCATATTCGTCTATTGAAAAAATTTCTCTCAACCGAATTTTGAACCCTGCATCTATTCTCAACAAGGCGAAATATCTTAGTATGCTGTTCAATGCATTAGCTAGAAGTATCGCCAGCGCAATTCCGGTTGGCTCCCGAAGCCACAGACATAATATTATACCTAAAACAATTAGGGATACCAGCCGAATAAGATATATAGTCGCCAATTGTTTTTGGGCCTTCAGACCATAAAGCAGTGGTCTTAGAGGATAACTTAGACCGGCGATTACAATAGTCAATACCAAGACCCTGAAGACAGGCACGGATTCCAGATAACTATGTAGCCCCAGTAGCATCAAGATGTTGTCCATTAACAAGACTGCGGGCAGCAAAGTCATTATAGCAATAACTCCACCATACTTGATTCCTCTGACAAAGATTCTCTTCACACGTTCACGGTTTGTTGCTATCTCCTTGGATATTGTGGGTATCAGGACCCTTTCGATGGACTCTAGGAAGATACGTATAGAAGAGTTTAGCTTGTTGGCTAGAGCGAATAATCCGACCGCGTATGAACCCAAGATAATCTGGAGAATCCATATAGGTGCATGGTTGCCGAGAGTCACGATGGGTCGTTGTATCATCGCGAACTTGCCATGTCCTGAGATGATATTATTGAGCAGATTCGTTTTATCAGTTTCCACACCACTGTAATGCCTCTTGAAGACCCTTACAAGCAGTGGACTCATAACCGTGAGGGTAGCCAATATCGCTAGACCATAACATAGGAGAGCGATGGAGGTATCGAAATAGCCGACATATAAAAACGTTACCACGAACCCAAGTCTGAAAATAGCCTCCAAGAGTACAATAAGGCTTGAATATTTGAAATACAGGGAAGATTGAAAGATACAGTTAAAGATTTCTCTTAGTGAGTACAACATCAACATGAGCGATGCTATCTGCAACAGACCAGTGATATCCGGCTTCGAGAGATAGGTGGCTATGGGTTTGGAAAGGAAGAATAAGACAATTGATATCATAATCCCGATGCTGAGAATCGCCTTTGAATAAGAGATTAGAATTTTCTTCGCTCTCGCATAGTTCCCTAGGCCGCGTTCATGGGATACATCCGCGATTACGACACCGAACAATCCAAGGTCCAGGAACATCGAGAGTATGTTAAGTGCCGAGAGTGATAGGGCGACTAGACCATAGCCGGAGACGGTAAGACTGGCGACTATGAGTAAGGACGCAGCCAAGCTAATGAATGTACTTACGATGTTGCTAGATACTACACATGCCACATCTTTCAAGAATTTGTTCAGGAATGATGCCATATGCTTTTATCTCCTTGGTCATTTACTGCTTGAAGAAACCTATAGTCTTCTCCAGCCCTTCCTCAAGACCCACTTTAGGCTCCCACTGTAGGATGCCCTTGGCCTTTGTGATATCGGGCCTCCGAGTCTTTGGATCATCCACAGGCAGCTCCTTATAAGCCAGTTCGCTCTTGGAACCAGTAAGTTTGATTATAGTCTCCGCCAACTCAAGTATACTCCGCTCGTTCGGGTTCCCCAGGTTCACAGGATAGTTCTCCTCCGACTGGAGCAGCCCGTATATACCCTCGACCAGATCACTGATGTAACAAAAGCTCCGCGTCTGCTTTCCGTCGCCGTAGACCGTAAGCGATTCGCCGTTGAGAGCCTGGTTTATGAAATTGGGTATCGCCCTACCGTCATCGCGCCGCATCTTCGGGCCGTATGTGTTGAATATCCTGACGATCCGCGTATCGATGCCGTGCTCGCGGTGGTATGCCATCGTGAGAGCCTCGCCGAACCTCTTGGCTTCATCATAGACCCCTCTTGGCCCAACCGGGTTGACGTTCCCCCAGTAAGTCTCCGGTTGCGGATTGACTAAAGGGTCGCCGTAGACCTCAGACGTCGAAGCAAGAAAGAACTTCGCATTCTTGGCCTTCGCAAGGCCGAGCGTATTATGAGTCCCGAGCGCCCCTACTTTCATCGTCTGGATCGGGTATTTCATATAATCCACCGGGCTCGCAGGGCTCGCGAAGTGGAGTATCGCATCCAGCTCGCCCTCGACGTCGATGAACTTGGTGACGTCCTGGTTGATGTATCTGAAATCGCTATTATCTAGAAGGTGCTCGATGTTGCTCTCCTCCCCGGTTATGAGGTTGTCCATGCAGATGACCTCATCGCCCTTGTTGATGAAGTAGTCGCACAAGTGGCTCCCGATGAATCCCGCACCGCCAGTTATCAAAACCTTCATTTTTACTTTCGGTTATACAGTCTTTTTACACTACACTTTTACACTAAACCTTTACACTACATTATTCAGGTACTCCTTAAATGCCTCGCGCGTATCAGGCCGCGAAAGACCATAATCTACTATGGCCTTCAGATAATCCAACTTGTTCCCGATATCGTGCCGCTTCCCCTCGAAGAGGCTTGCATATACCTCCTGCTCTTTGGCCAGTATCGCCAGCGCATCAGTCAGCTGGATCTCGCCGTGCTTCCCGCTCTTCGTCTCCTTCAGCGCGTCGAATATCTCCGGGGTCAGGACGTATCGCCCGATCATCCCCAGATTCGAAGGGGCATCCTCCGGCTCCGGCTTCTCTACGAACTCCTTGATGAGCCAGGTCCGGTCATCGACCTTGTCGCCCCCGATTATCCCGTACCGCTTGATGTTCTCCCCCGGGACTTCTTCGACAGCGATAGCGGAGCCGCCTCGCTTCTCGAAGACCTCGACCAACTGCTTAGTGCACGGCTCGTCGTTCTCGACTATGGTATCACCCAAAAGCACTGCGAAAGGTTCATCGCCTATGTGCCTCTCCGCGCATAATATCGCGTGGCCCAGGCCGAGCTGCTCCTTCTGCCTGACGTAATGGACATCAGCTAGGTCGGAAAGCTCTTGTATGTCCTCGAGAAGGCTAGTCTTACCGGCTTCTTCCAGGTGCTTCTCGAGCTCGACGTTCTTGTCGAAGTAGTCCTCGATGGCTCTCTTGCCGCGGCCGGTTATGATAAGGATGTCCTCGATACCCGACTCCAGGATCTCCTCGACGACGAAATGTATCGTCGGCTTGTCGACTATCGGCAGCATCTCCTTCGGTTGCGCCTTGGTGGCCGGGAGGAATCGTGTCCCGAAACCTGCTGCGGGTATAACCGCTTTCTTGACCTTCTTCATCGTAGATCCCGCTTATTTTGATTGGACTAACCTAAAAACGCAATCAGGGCTTCCTGAATTCGAATACGTAGTCGAGCGGGTATTTCGTCTTCTGCTTGAGCGCGCTATTCAACACTTCGTCCATCAGCAGGCTCAATATGATGCCTGGCGCGCGCACAAGGCGTGGCACGAGGTTCACTCCCGCTGAAGCCGACAACGGACCAAAACCCACAGCCACCATCCGCTCCTTTTCGAACCCCTCCGATTCGAAGAGCTTCTCCAGCGCTTGGTATGTATAACGGAAGTAATCGTTCGGGTCGAGATGGACTTCTGCCAAGAATGGGACGCTCCCGATGAACCGCCCGCCGGGTTTAAGGATCCTATACCCCTCACTCACTACGTTCCTGTGGTCATAGATATGCTCCAGGACGTTGAAGCACATCACCACGTCGTATGACGCATCAGCCAGACCGGAGAAGGGTTTCTCCAGGTCGAGCTTCATGACCCTATCGTCCCCCTTGTAGAAATCGGTATAAGTCACTTCATAGGGCTCCTTAAACCGTAGGAACCTATTATAGCTGGCCTTGTCAGAACTGGAACCAAGATCGATGACCTTCCCGGAGACCTCGAACTCCGAGAGGACATGATTCAGAAGGATGCGCCCCGAGGTCTTACCCTTCGAGGACTCGGATATTATCGTCTTCAACAGCTTCCCCGAGAGCTCCATCGCCTCGGGCTCAGTCTCCGTATCCGACTCCATAATAATTGATCCCAGCGTCGCGCATCTCCTTCACGTCAAGCAGCCGCCTCCCATCGATGATCACCGCCGATTTCATCTGTTCCTTAAACGTAGTCGCCGGGAGCTTGAACTCCTTCCAGTCGGTGAGGATCAGGCATCCATCCGCTTCTCTTATGCACTCTTCCGGCCCTTTTGCGTATATCATCCGGTTCGCGAAGACGCGCTCGGTGTTCTCCATCGCTATCGGGTCGAAGCCGATTACTTCAGCTCCTTTCTTCAGAAGCTCCGGTATGATCTTCAACATCGGCGACTCCCGGATGTCGTCAGTCCCGGGCTTAAACGCGAGCCCCAGGACAGCTATCCGCTTCCCTTCAAGCCCCGTGTCATCGCCCCCGGCGCCGACGCGCTTCTCCAGCTCTTCGACCATATGCAGCGCCTGCCGCTTATTGACCTCGAGGACACTGTCGAGCAGCAACGGTTCGTAGCCGTTCTTCTTCGCCAATTCGACGATGGCTTTCACGTCCTTCGGGAAGCAGGAGCCTCCGAATCCAGCTCCTGCTTGTAGAAACTGCGCGCTGATTCGGCTGTCAAGGCCGACCCCTTCAGCCACCTTCCCGACGTCGACGCCCGTCTTCTCACAGATGTTAGCCACCTCGTTGATGAAGGATATCTTGGTCGCAAGAAGTGCGTTGGAAGCGTATTTTATCATCTCCGCGGTCCGCAGGTCGGTCCTCAGCTTAGGGCACTCGAAGCTTTCATAGAGCTTCTCGAGCGTCCCGGCGGACATGTCGTCTAATGCGCCGATGACTACCCTGTCGGGTTCCATGAAATCCTGTATCGCCCTGCCCTCCCTCAGGAACTCCGGGTTCATGCACATACCAAAGCCTTCGCCCGCGCGCTTGCCGGACTCGAGCTCAAGTATCGGCATGACGACTGAATCGGTCGTCCCCGGGACGACAGTCGATTTGACGACAACCACATGGTAGCCGCTTTTCTTCGCTAGAGCCTTGCCTACCCCTTCAGCGGCGGAGCGTATGTACTTCAGGTCGATGCCCCCTCCGGGCGCATCGGGCGTCCCGACGCAGATGAACGTGACCTCGCTGTCGAGCACCGCGTATTCAAGATCGGTCGTCGCTTTTAATCGCTGGCCGATGTTCTTCTTAAGGAGTCCATCAAGCCCCTCCTCGTAGATCGGCGACTCGCCCCTGTTTATCTTCTCCACCTTCTCGCTGACCACGTCCACGCATACGACATCGTTGCCCAGTTCCGCGAAGCAGCTCCCTGTTATCAGGCCGACGTAACCGACCCCGACTATACTGACTTTCATTTTGGCGGGAATTTTGAAGGAGATAGGTTAAAATCCTTATTTTAATAGCATTACCCTCTAATAACACGCTATTTTCTCATACCACTACTAGTGGTGATGTAAAGATTCTAACATGGCAACTCTTAGACGAGCAAATTGTTACAGGTGGCAGTCACCTGCATTCACAAGGGTATCGAACAATCCAGCAGATTCGTTCGTCACAGGTATCCCTGGGTCTAAGATAACCAAGTTCGACAACGGCGACCCGAACGGCGACTGGGAAGTCCGCGTCGACCTCATAAGCCTCGACCAAGTTCAGATTCGCCACAACGCCATCGAAGCCGCAAGGCAGACTACCAACCGCTATTTGGAAAAGATGCTAGGCAAGAGGGGTTTCCACTTCAAGATCAGGCCATATCCGCACCACATAATGCGCGAGAACAAAATGGCGACAGGAGCCGGCGCCGACCGGGTCCAGGACGGCATGAGGAAGTCATACGGCAAGCCGGTCGGCCGCGCCGCGCGCGTCAGGGAAGGCCAGATAATTTTCTCAATCGGCGTCCCTCGGGACAAGATCGACATCGTCAAAGAGGCATTGAGGCGGGCCAAGATGAAGTTCTCATGTTCATGCAGGGTTGGGATAGTCGACCTGAAACCAAAAGAGGCGAAGCCGAAGTCTGAGAAACCGGCAGAGTCGAAGCCAGCTGGAAAGCCGGAGAAGGTCGAGACGCCGAAGTCTGAGGCACCAAAGCCAGAGGAGAAACCGGAAGAGAAGCCAATCGAGGAAACACCCATAGAGGCTCCTGCTGAAGAAGCTCTAGTAGAACCAATCGAAGCACCAGTCGAGCAAGCCCCGGAACCCTCTGAAGAACAGCTCACCGCCGCCGCTCAATAAACTTCCAGACCTCTACAACTACGAAAACACTCAACGAAACTAGGATCACCTTTGCCCAATCCATAGCCCCGAGGGCCACAGTCCCGAACGCATCGCTCAGGAACGGCACGTACAATACCGTAGCCTGGAGCGCTACCGATATCCCGATAGCCAGCCAGAGCTTCCGGTTCTTGAAGAATCCAGCCCTGAAGAGTGATTCCTTTATCGACCTGCAGTTCAGGACATTCACCATCTGGAACATCATCAAAGTAGTAAAAGCCATAGTCCTGGCCCGCTCGATGCCCGGGGCGCCGTCTGTGAGGTCCCCATTCATCTCATCGGCGAAGACCCAGAGTGTCCCGAGTGCGATGATGGCGCCGACCAGGATGACATTCCTCATCATGAGCTTGCTGAAGATGCCTTCCTTGGGCGAGCGCGGCCCCCGTTTCATCAGGGCCTTCTCTGGTGGGTCCACCCCCAGAGCAAGCGCCGGCAGACCGTCCGTGACCAGATTGACCCATAATATCTGGACTGCGATGAGCGGTAGAGGCCAACCTATCATGATGCCTATGAACATAGTCAAGACTTCCCCGGCATTGCTCGAGATGAGGAATAAGACGAACTTCCTGATGTTCTCGTAGATCACTCGCCCCTCCTCGATGGCATTGACTATCGTGGCAAAATTGTCATCGGTGAGTATCATCGCTCCCGCTTCTTTCGTCACCTCTGTGCCTGTTATCCCCATCGCCACGCCGATATCTGCCTTCTTCAGCGCGGGCGCATCGTTCACACCGTCGCCGGTCATCGCTACCGTGTGGCCGTTCCTCTTCAGCGCATCGACTATCCTCAGTTTGTGTTCCGGGTTCACCCTCGCGAAGACCGAGATATCCTCGACGATCTTCGTCAGTTCACTATCACTCAGCTTATTGAGTTCCTCGCCGGTCATAGCGTGCTGGCCCGCCCTCATGATACCCAGCTCCACTGCTATCGCCTCAGCGGTCAGCTTGTGGTCGCCGGTTATCATCTTGACACTTATCCCAGCTTCCTCGGAGACCCTTATCGCCTCCAAGGATTCTTCCCGCGGTGGGTCTATCATCCCCATGAGCCCGATGAAGACCAAGTCCTTCTCCGCATCATCAAATTTCTCAGCTCCGCTGATTTTCCTGTAGGCAAAGCCAAGGACTCTAAGCCCGGATTTCGCTAATTCCTCATTCTTCTTCAGGATGCGCATGCGCTCCGCCTTGTCGAGTCTGGACGTCTTCCCGTCTTTGTAGTAACGATCACATAAGCCGAGCACTATCTCGACCCCGCCTTTAGTATGTAAGACTGTCTTCCCGTCTCCCCTGTTGATCGTTGACATCCGCTTCCTCTCGGAGTCGAACGGTATCTCATATAAACGCATGGACTTGGTCTCAAGAGTCCCCTTGTTCAGTCCTCTTTTTTGCCCTGCGACCAGCAGCGCCAATTCAGTCGGGTCTCCGACCTGCCCGCCGTCAATGCTAGCATTATTGCACAAGACGCCATTCTTGAGGATCATCTCCAGCCCGTCTTTCGGGACCTGACTGTTCCCTGTGGCTATGAAGTCGCCCTCGCTCTCATACCCACTCCCACTAACCTCGATGTCCACACCGTCGACGTAGATGCGCTTCACGGTCATCTCGTTCTTCGTCAGGGTGCCTGTCTTGTCGCTGCAGATGACGTCGCAGCTGCCGAGAGTCTCCACGGCCGGCAGCTTCCTTATTATCGCATTCCTCCCGGCCATCCGCTGGGTCCCGATGGCGAGGGCCATCGTCACGACCGCCGGCAGGCCTTCAGGTATCGCCGCTACTGCCAGCGACACTGCCGCGAGGAACATGAAACTCATGTTATCCGGACTTGGGTTCCGGATGATGCCCATTAAGAAGATGACGGTGCACAAGACCATGATGCCGATGCCGAGCTGCTTGCCGAAATGTTCGAGACGCCTCTGGAGCGGCGTGCTCTCAGTCTCGGTCTCCTGCACCAGCTCAGCGATCTTGCCGAGTTCGGTTTTCATCCCTGTCGCGGTGACCAGCGCGCGGCCCCGCCCGAAGACGACCACAGTCCCGGCGAAGGCCATATTATTGCAATCGGCCAGCGGCACGGACTTCTTGATGCATTCGACCGTTTTGTCAACGGCTACCGATTCGCCCGTAAGGGCCGCCTCATCGATCTTCAGGTTGAGCGATTCGATGATCCTGGCATCAGCAGGCACCTTATCGCCCGCTTCGAGTATGAGGATATCCCCAGGGACGACTTCGCTCGCGGGGATGCGCATCTGTTTGCCCCCGCGTATGACAACCGCGTGGGGTGACACCATCCTTTTCAGCGCCTCGAGCGATTTCTCTGCTCGGTACTCCTGGATGAACCCAAGCAGTGCATTCAGGAGGACTATCACGATGATGACTATCGCGTCGATGACTTCCCCGATGGCAAGCGACACTATGGTTGCCGCTATCAATATGATTATAAGGAAGTTCTTGAACTGGTCCAGGAATTTAAGTAGCGCACTGCGTTTCTTGACCTTTTTGAGCTCGTTGGGGCCGTGCGACCTAAGCCGTTTTGCGGCCTCTTTCATGTCGAGGCCAGCCTCGCTGCTGCCAGCTTCCTCCAGGGCTTCTTTCTTTGTGAGGCTATAGTATTCCATCCAGCATCCTCCTTATTACCGAGCACAGAATTAAAGCGAGCCATTCTATTTGGAACGATGATCTAGTCATTTTTATAGCTCTTTTCATTCACTTACCAAGGGCGTCTGCCTATTCGTCTCTGGACCCCCCAACGCAGAAACAATACGAATTCTAGGGCGGGCGTCCTAATTTACCCTCTCTTCCCTTTTTTAGCCTATTTCTTCAAATATTAGGCGAACGGGGGCAGAATTTCTACGTTCTTCAAGGTAGTCTTAATCAAATCTACGTCTGAAAAATCTCAAAATGGTCAATAGGGTAAGAGGAAAGCGGGGTGGTCATTCGCGCCAGCAGATGCGCAAGCACAGGGAGCGCACCACGGTCAATGCCCTGCTTAAGCAGTTCGAAGTAGGCGACAGGGTAGTCATCGACATAGACTCGTCTGTGCAGGGTGCGATGCCGCATCTTCGTTTCCAGGGCAAGTCGGGCATCGTCCAGGCTAAGCGCGGGGATGCATACGAAGTCGAGATACTCGATGGCGGCAAGAAGAAGACACTCGTGGTGGGCGTCGCCCATTTAAAGAAGGAGTAAGATGGCAACCAAGGACATAATAAGCGAGCAGGCCATAACCGTGGCCGAGGTGAAGCAGATCCTGACGGACATATCGAAGACCAAGGCGGCGAACGAGGAGGAGATGGACTATGTCCAGAAGAAGAGCCTCTCACACGCCGAGAACACAGCCAAGGTCTCGCTCAAGGATGCGCAGGCCATGCAGGAAGAATTCACAGCGCTCGAACTGGATCCGGAGAAGGCCATCGAGATAATCAATGTCATGCCGGCGAGCAGGGATGAACTGAGGACTATCTTCTCAAAGGAGCGAAAGCAGCCGGAGACAGATGTCCTGGACAAGATACTTGACGTAGTCTTGAAGTATAAATAAGGGGGGTTTAAGATGCGAACCGAAAGGAGAGAGGAAAAGATTAGGGAGGAGAATGCCGTGGTGCTCGACTACTTACCTGAAGGTCTGACTTCCATGCCTGCCTACAAGAGGTATCCGGTCGCGCAAACGCTTGGCTGCGATTATTTCGTCCTCCTCGAAGTGACTCCGAAGGAGGACGTGGATTTCAAGATTCGCGAGAAGGTCTACGTCGGCGCAGGAGAGCGCGAGAAGGTTCGTACGATCAAGAAGCGGGTACATTATAATGAACTCACTTCCGCAGCGAAGAACGAGCTGAGCGATGTCGTGGAACAGATCGTCGAAGAGGATGAGAAGAGATTCGTCGAATTCTTCAATCAGGCCAAGGCAATAAGCCTGAAGCACCATCAGCTCGAGCTTCTCCCGAAGGTCGGGAAGAAGCAGTTGATGAAGCTGCTGGAGGAGCGGGAATCCAAGCCGTTCGAGTCGTTCAAGGACATCGACGACCGCGTCAAGGGTCTCCCGAATTCAAGGAAACTGGTAATCGACCGCATCCTCGAGGAGATCGAGGGTGATGTCACGCATCGCCTCTTTGTCCCGGATTTCGGCCGGAACCAGCGAGATTGATAGTCTCACATAGATTATCTTTAAACTATTTTTCAAATGGATTTATCCAGAGCATATACGGCGTTGGTCACGCCGTTCGACAGCAACCTGCGCCTCGATGAAGTGGGGCTCAGGCGCAACATCCGGTTTCAGATAGAACAGGGAGTCGACGGGGTCGTCCCGGTCGGCACCACGGGGGAATCTCCCACTCTGACTCCGGAGGAGCACGAGAGAGTGATAGAGATAGCTGTGGAAGAGTCCAAGGGCAAGGCCAAAGTCATCGCGGGGACTGGCTCTAACAACACAGAAGAGGCCATACATTACACCAGATTCGCGAAGAAAGCGGGCGCAGACGCCGCACTCATAATATCGCCTTACTATAACAAGCCGACACAGGAGGGTTTATACCAACACTTCAAGAAGATAGCTGAGGCGGTGGACCTCCCGATAATCCTCTACAACGTCCCGTCGCGGACCGGCAGAAACATCGATGCAGAGACCACGATACGCCTGAGCAAGATAAAGAACATCGTGGGGATAAAGGAAGCGTGCTGTGACCTTGAGCAGATAATGCAGATAATAAATAACACGCCAGAGGATTTCATAGTCCTATCCGGCGAGGATAGCTGGACCTATGCCATGATGGCTTTAGGCGCCAGGGGCGTCATCTCAGTCGCATCCAACCTTGCCCCGGCCTCCGTTTCGGACATGGTCCACGAGTACCTCTCCGGCAATCTGGAGGCTTCGAGGACCCTACACTACAAGTACCTCGACCTGTTCAAAGTCATATTCATCGAGACGAACCCGGGCCCGGTGAAGGCCGCCATGAACATGATGGGCATGCCGGCCGGCGAGCCACGCCTGCCTTTGGTCTCTCCGACTGCGGAGAGCAAGAAGCAGATAAAGGCAGTCCTTTCCAAGTTAGGATTGATCTAGACGACTAGACGATGGCCATATCACTAGCGATATGCGGCGCCTGCGGCCGCATGGCTGGACAAGTCCTGAGGAGGGCTTATGAGTCAAAGGATTTTGACATAGTCGCGGCTATAGACTCAGACGACAGCCCCAGCATAGGCTCAGACGCGGGCTATGCATTGGGCATACCCCCGATAGGGGTCAATATCACACCCGCAAAGGACCTGAAAAAGACACTTCAGGAGACCAAGCCCCAGATCCTGGTAGAGTTCACGACGCCGGAGGCGTCTGTCAAGAACGCGCGAGTGGCAGCCGAGCTGGGCATAGACTACATCCTCGGCACGACTGGTATGACGAAAGCGCAGCTCTCGAACGTAGGATCACTAGTGAAGAACAGCAAGATAAGGGCTATAATATCCCCGAATTTCTCGGTCTGCGTCAACCTATTCTTCAAGTTGGCCAAGGAAGCGGCTGAGCTCCTTGACGGCTATGACATCGAGCTCATAGAAGCTCATCACAGGTTCAAGAAGGATTCACCATCCGGGACTGGGAAGAAGATCCTGGAGGCAGTCATGGAGGCGACGGACAGGACCGAGAAGGACCTGGTCCACGGCCGTGTTGGCCTCTTGGGGGAGCGCTCAGACCGCGAGATCGGGGTGCACTCGATAAAGGCGGGCGATATAGTGGGCGACCACACCTTGTTGTTCTCCAACATCGGCGAGCGATTCGAGATACGGCACCAGGCACATTCGCGGGACACCTTCGCGTTCGGCTGCCTGCGTGCAGCGAAGTGGCTCGCGGGCCAAAAACCGGGACTCTATGACATGTTTGACGTCCTGGACATGAAGTGAGGTTTGGGCACCAAGTTTGTCGGGGTGAGATAACACGTTGGGTGGGATAACGTTAAAATGAATATAGCATACGCAGATAACCTGAACAGGATACCTCCGTATCCGTTCGTGGAGCTGACGAAGAAGAAGAGGATGAAGATAGCGGCAGGAGAGGATATCATCGATCTTGGCATTGGTGACCCGGACCTGCCGACGCCGCAGGGCATCCGCGACGCCATGAAGAAGGCGATCGACGACTCATCGACCCACAGGTACCCGATGGATGCGGGAAGAAAGGACTTCCGCGAGGCATGGGCCAAGTGGTGCAAGGACCGATTCGGTATCAATCTCGAGGCGAACGGGGGAGTCCAGGCGCTCATAGGCGCAAAGGAGGGATTGGCGAACCTAGTCAGGGCCTTTGTGGATCGAGGTGATAAGACATTGGTTCCCGATCCAGCTTATCCCGTCTACAAGAACGGCGGGACTATCCTCACGGGCGGCGAACCGGTATTGATGCCACTCCTGGAGGAGAACGGTTTCCTCCCCGACTTTAGCGCGGTCAGCCGTGCAGATGCGCGCGCAGCGAAGCTGTTGTTCATCGATTACCCGAACAATCCCACAGGGGCGGTAGCGGACAAGGCGTTCTACAAGGAAGTGGTGGATTTCGCGAAGGACAACGAAATAATCGTGGTCTCGGACCTCGCTTACAGCGAGATATATTATGACGGATACAAGCCACCTTCGTTTTTCGAGGTAAAGGGCGCGATGGACGTGGGGATCGAATTCCATTCGTTCTCGAAGACCTATAATATGACCGGCTGGAGGCTCGGGGTGGCATATGGCAACCCAGACATCGTGGCTGGGTTGTCGCGAGTAAAGGAGAACCTCGATTCGGGGGTCTTCGAGGCTGTGCAGGTGGCGGGCGTCTATGCGATGGAGAACTATAAAGAGACGCCGGCGCTTGCAGAATATGACAAGAGGATGAATACCCTCGTGGACGCATTCAACCAGGCAGGCTTCGATGCTGCGAAGCCGAAGGCTACGATGTACTTCTGGGGCAGAGTCCCGGACGGCGAGACCTCTGTGGACTTCTCGAACAGGATATTGGACGAGGCAAACATAGTCTTGACGCCGGGCAGCGCGTTCGGCAAGTACGGCGAGGGCTACTTCAGGGCATCTATAACCAGCTCCTCGAAGCGCATAGAGGAGGCTGCGGAGAGGATCAAGGCCCTTGGGAAGTAGCTATTCGAGTATATTCAAATATAAGGTTAGGTATAGATATAGGTTAGCAAAGATGGATTAGCAAAGATGGAACTGGGATTCACAAAGATGCATGGGCTGGGGAATGATTTCATCATGGTGGGCTGCATAGAGTCCTCGCTGCAGGACCCGGCCGCAACCGCCAAGAAACTCTGCGACCGGCACTTTGGCATCGGTGCGGACGGCCTGATCCTGGTATTGCCTTCCAAGAAGGCTGATTTCAAAATGCGGATATTCAATCCGGACGGTTCAGAGGCGGAGATGTGCGGCAACGGGATCCGATGTTTCGCGAAGTATGTCAGAGACAGGGGCCTCACAGACAAGAAGAAGCTCGAGGTCGAGACGCTCGCAGGCATGATCAAGCCGGAGATCCTCGACAGCGGCATGATAAAAGTCGACATGGGCGAACCGGAGCTGGAAAGAGCGAATATACCGATGCGCGGCCAGGCAGGCAAAGTCATCTCAGAGAAGCTTATGCTTGACGGCAATGAGCTGGAGGTAACGGCAGTCTCGATGGGCAACCCACATGCAATCATATTCGTTGAAGACCTGGAAGAGTATCCTGTCGCGGATATCGGCTCGCAGGTGGAGGATAATCCCATCTTCCCGAAGAAGACCAATGTAGAGTTCGTCCAGGTCAAGAGCCCGGAGGAGATCCACATCGGAGTATGGGAACGGGGAGCCGGCGTGACATTAGCCTGCGGCACGGGCGCCTGTGCGTCTTTGGTGGCAGGAGTCCTAAATAAGAAGACAGAGAGGAAGGCAAAGGTCCATCTTCCAGGCGGCATGCTGGAGATAGAATGGGCGCGCAACAACCACGTTTACATGACCGGTCCGGCAAAGACGGTATTCGAAGGCACGATCAAGATATAAGCTTAAGATATGATCCCGATATAATCTTAAGATGGAAATTTAAGATGGAAGTCAAGAACGATAAGGTATACCTGGGCGGGGTCGTTGCGGAGGCCCTGGTGGAGAAGTTCGGCAGCCCCCTCTACGCATATGAGGAGGATACGATCAGCGGCAACTATAGGAGGCTTTATGATTCTATTCCTTATGAACCGAAGAGGCTGCTCTACGCATGCAAAGCCAATACGAATATCCAGGTGATGAAGGTCCTCCAGAAGGAAGGGTGCGGCATCGACGCGGTCAGCCCCGGCGAGATAGCCATAGCGCTCAAGGCAGGGTTCAAGCCCTCGAATATCTTATACACGGGCAACAACATGACCGATGAGGATATGCGCTATGCAAAGAAGCAGGGCGTATTGCTCAATATCGGCAGCATCTCGCGCCTCGAGAAATACGCGAAGGAGTTCCCAGGAACCGACATTTGCATACGGGTCTGCCCGGACATAAAGCCGAAGGTGCATCCCCACCTCGCCACAGGTGGATTGGACTCTAAGTTCGGCATATACATGGGCGACAGGGACAAGGTCTTGGGGATAGTCGACCAGGCAGGCTTGAATATCAAGGGCATACATGCCCACATCGGGACGACGATCATGGATCTTGCGCCGTTCAGGGAGACCATGGACGTCGTATTAGCGGCCGCCAAGGAGTTCCCCGACATCGACTTCGTGGACTTCGGCGGCGGCATAGGGATCCCTTATAAGCCCGGGCAGGAGGAGGTCGACTTGAACGAGTTCGGCGCCTTCGCGGCAAAGAAGATGGACGAGTTCTCGGAAAGCTACGGCAAGAAGGTCGAGTACAGGATAGAGCCCGGCAGGTATTTGGTAGCCCAGGCTGGCTTCCTTCTTTCGAAGGTCAACACGATAAAGGTCAACCCGAAGAAGCGCTTCTTGGGGCTGGACACCAACATGGCGCAGTTGGTGAGGCCTTGCATGTACGGCGCTTATCACCACATAATCAACGCGAGCAACATGGCTGGAGCGCTCGAGAACGTGGATGTGGTGGGGAACGTGTGCGAGACAGGAGACTTCTTCGCCAAAGACCGGATGGTCCAGCACGCCGAGGAGGGTGACGTCATCGCGATAAAGGATGCAGGAGCCTACGGCTATGCCATGAGCTCGAACTATAACTCATTCCCCCGGCCCGCCGAGGTGATGGTATCGGGCGGAAAGGCTCGCCTCATAAGGCGCAGGGAGACGCTGGAGGACCTTCTTAGGGCCCAAGCGTAATCGGCGGCGTAGCCCTGCTTCTAAAGTTTTTAACCTCAAAGCAATTAAACTCATATACACTCAAAACCGAAACTAAAATGGCTTCTGTAGACGTTACGAGCATCTTGGGAGACGCTTTTGGCATGCTTAAGAAAAAGCCGGTATTCCTCGTGCCGCTGGCATTGATGGCGATAATATCCATAGCGATATCGTTCGTCACAGCACCGATCATAATGGACATGGCCGAGGATATGCAGCTCTCTGTCTACTCTACAGCTCTTTCCGCCACATCGTCGGCCCAGATGCTGACGACCCTCTACAGTTTCATGATGTCGATATTAGCGATATCCTCCTTAGTGATACTGGCGACCACTATATTGACGACGTTGCTGCAGTCGGGCCTTCTCGTTGGGCTCAAATCTCACCTGGCCGGCAAGAAGAGCGTCGGCGCCTCAGCCATGCTCTCAGGTGCTGTCAGCAAGGGTTTCCACGTCTTTGCCGCCAAGATAATCGCATCCTTGGTGATATTCTGGCCTTTGATACTGATGGTCCTTGGTGGTATGGCTGCCCTGCTCGCAGGACCGACTGTGGTGCTGATATTGCCGGTGACCCTCCTCGTGGTCGTAGCATGGTCGATAGTCACGCTTTGGTGGATGAATAAGACATTAGGTCTCATCTATCTGATCTCCGCATTGTTGGCGCTGGTCCTTATCATATTGGCCCCAGTATCTGCCGTCTTCATGTTCATCGCGTTCATCCCGATTATGATAATGGTGTTCATGATGGTCGTCTGGGTAGTCCTGATGGCCATGACGATAGAGGCCATGGTGCCGGTGTCTTTGGTCTTCAGCGGCAAGGGCGTCATCGACTCCGCCAAGGGCGCGTTCGAGTTCGTCAGGAAGAACCTTTCTTCCTTTGCGGTCCTGCTCATCCTCGTCATCGTGATAGCGATCTTCGTGAACCTGCCATATATAGCATACACAGCATATACCCAGATAGGCTCACAGACACAGATCGCTCCGGGCGTCGCCCTGACCGACTTCGCCGCACTCAAGGAGCAGATGCCGACGATGATGGTCATCGACGCAATATGGGACTTCATAAACACGGCGATATTGGGGACCTATTTCCTTATGGCCTTCGCGTTGCTTTATGTAAAGGTCGGCAAGCCTGCTAAGGCAAAGAAGTGAGGGCGCTAAAAGCTCCCCCCCTTTTTTTCCTTTTTTTTGGCATCCCCAGCCCGTTAAGATGCTATTTTACGCCCGTAAAACATTTATATACTAAAACCGTCTATTTTACCCGATGGCTGACATAAGACTCGCTATTGCGGGCGTAGGGAACTGCGCATCATCCCTTATCCAGGGGCTGGAATACTACAAGAACGTCGGCGCAGGCGACCCGACGATACCCGGACTCATGCACAATGAGCTCGGAGGATACAAACTAAGCGATATCCAGATAGTCGCAGCATTCGACGTCGACAAGCGTAAGGTCGGCAGGGACGTAGGCGAGGCCGTCTTCGCACCGCCGAACTGCACTACCAAGTTCAGTGACGTACCCCAGTGGGGTGTCGAGGTCAAGAAAGCACCGGTCTTAGACGGTGTAGGTGCCACGACCAAGGATACGTTCCTCTTGGACCAGGCCCAGAAGCCGGTCGATGTCGTTTCTGAATTGAAGTCCTCCGGGGCCGAGATCCTCATATGTTACTTGCCAGTAGGCAGTGAAGAGGCTGCGCGATATTATGCCACCGCATGCCTGGATGCTGGGGTAGCATTCCTAAACGCTATTCCTGTTTTCATCGCATCGACCGAAGAGTGGTCGAACAGGTTCAAGGAGAAGGGTATCCCTTGTATCGGCGACGACATAAAATCGCAGGTGGGCGCCACGATAACACACCGCGTCCTGACGAAACTCTTCGTGGACCGTGGGGTCAAGCTGGACCACACATACCAGCTCAACGTAGGCGGCAACACCGACTTCCAGAACATGCTCGAGAGGACGAGGCTTAAGAGCAAGAAGATATCCAAGACTCAGTCGGTCCAGTCGCAGCTGCCGACACCGATGCCGAAGGATGATATCCATATAGGTCCCTCGGACCACGTCCCGTGGCTCAAGGACAACAAGCTCTGTTTCATCAGGATGGCGGGCAGGGGCTTTGGCGATGTCCCGCTGGACCTTGAGATGAGGCTTTCTGTGGAAGACTCCCCGAATTCTGCGGGAGTCATGGTCGATGCAGTCCGATGCGCGAAGCTGGCATTGGACCGCGGCACAGGAGGAGCTCTCACATCCCCCTCCTCCTATTTCATGAAATCCCCGCCGATCCAATATCCTGACTCGGTCTGCAAACAGATGGTCGAGGAGTTCATCAAGGGCGAAAGGGAGAGATAGCCGCTATCACGATGCTCAAAGCCAGATTCGATACTGAGAAGTTGAGTATTAAGATAGGGATAGCGTTTTCTCGCATCGGGCTAAGCCCGAATGTCTGGACGCTCCTCTCGATACTCCCGGCAGCGTTCGGCCTTCTTTTCTTGCTCTATGGCGACATACTCGTAGGGGCTCTTTTCTTCATGATATCCGCGTCCATGGATGCTATAGATGGTGCAGTCGCCCGTGTGACGGGCCAGGTATCCGACCTCGGCGCGTTCCTGGACGGCATAGTCGACCGCTACATCGAGCTCCTCCTTTATCTGGGCCTCCTATCGTATCTCTTAGTATATGCAGTCCCCGAGTTCCTCATGCCGCACCCGTATTGGGTAGTCCTCCTACTGTTCGGAGCCTTCATGCCGACCTTCGCCCGCGCATATTCTGATCATAAGGGCGTCGTCACCGAGAAGGAAGACCTGAGGCGGATGGGCGGTCTGCTCGAGAGGGCAGAACGGTTATTGCTGCTCCTTGCGGGCATGGTGTTGGCGGCAGTGGAGCCGATCTATCTCGTTTATATCCTGGCAGCAGTCACAGTCCTGGCTAATCTGACAGCCATCCAGAGGGTCGCCTTTGTAATATGCTATAAGCCCAAGCGGGTCGAGTAGGTCTAGTCCCACACTCACCTATCTTATTTCTCTTCATCAAAGAACTCGAAGGTCGGCTCTTCCTTGCGGCTTGCCTCCCTCCCGGCACCCTTTTTGTCATTATTTTCGATGGATCTTATGCTTTTGACTTCTTCGAAACGATTATCAACATCCGTGCGTCGCCTCTTCTTGAGTTTGGCCTCTCTCATCCTCCGTTCGTCGACCCGTTCCTTCAGAGTCTTCTTCCCGGTCCATTTTCGCAGCCCTGTCGCCAGGTAGATGACTAGGACAGCAACGACGACTATGAGTATTATGTACTGCAGTGTGCTGTCTATGCCGCCACCTTGGCCGTCTTCGCCGCCTGTTAGACTAGTCCCGTCGCCACTGCCGTTAGTCCCCTGGCTTAGGTTATCATCCCCTCCATCGGCCCACGGCGGCGTGTCGTTGCCTACCCACACCTGTTCTGCATCCCAGGCCTTTGCAGAGCCGATTCTGACGTTGACTATGTCTGTCGACAGAAGCTCTGCGTCCTCGGCCGTTATCGTGGCGTTCCTCACCACTCCGGGGATATCGGATAACTGTATCTCCAATTCTGCGCTTTCTCCAGCGCCGATGAAGTCCTTGCAGCCGGTCTCCGCCGTTATATCGTCTTCCAGCGAGGCGCATACCCATACCGCAGGCCCAGGCCCCTGGTTGACTACAGTCACTGCCACTATGCCGTCCTCTTCGACCAATATATCTTCGCCCTCATGCGGTCCGATTATGGTGAGCATGGGTTCGAGCGGTTCTGGGATGACCCTCAGGATGACCTGCCTGAAGTCCTTGGCTACCTTGACGCCGTCCTCCACATTTATCCTTATCCGGTCCCCATCACTGATATTTTCACAATCTATATCATAATCGGCGTTCCTGCCCTTGATGATGTTCTGGGCTCCCGTGGCCATAGTGCAAACAGTCCCGCCCCTCTCGGTCTCCACTGTAACGGCCACCCCGTTCAGGTTAGCAGCCCCGGAATTCTTGATTATGGCGGAGAGGCGCGTGTCCTTGTTCGCCCCCATCTCCTTTAGCGTGACCTCAGACGAGGGTGCCAGGATGGTAAGCTCCGGCTCAGGGAACATGATGGTGATGGTTATATCATCGCTGCGCGCGGTCTTGTCGTCCTCGTCTATCCCCTTTGCCATTATCTCTACCTTGCTCTCCAACTCGCCAAGGCTCAGCCCAGAGGCTTCGACCTCGAATGTCGCCTTGTCGCCTATGTCCAAGCTGCTGGCCCCGCCGACCTCGAACTCAGGGCTACTTACCGAGAAGCTCATCTCATCCGATGTGAACTCCAACGAAAGGCTGCGTATGTTCTCCTCACTCGGGTCTATGTTCTCTATCTCTACCGTGAACTCGACTACGCCGCTTTCATCCGTCGTCAGCACGTCGCCGTTCTCGGGCTCTAAGATCTCTAGTTTATCGACCGCTGAGACCAATCCGGGCAATATCAGCGCCATGAGGGCCACCATGACAAGTTGGGAATGTTTCATTTTAGTTCGAACATCAATTATTCATCAAAAGTTAAAACAGTCAAATATTAAAAAGGGCACTGCAGACTAGATGTATTCTATGCCGAACTCATCGCTGTATTCGCTCAGCCTTTTTTGGCCCTTCCTCTTATACATCGGGAAACCGGTCAATTCAGCAGCGATATCCTCAATGTCCTCTTCTTCCTCAGCCTCGGCTTCTTCTTTGGCTTTCCGCCGCACCTGCCTCTTTATCCTCTTCCTCACGGCCTTTCTCTTCGTAAGCGTCTGTTTTGCATCCCCTTCCGTATCATCGGCTTCTTCTTCGTCCCCCTCGTCTTCCTCTTCGCCGGCTCCCGGGAGTTCCAACAGGTTCATCCCGATCAATGCCTGGGGCATGTCCGATGAGCCCATGCTGGGTTGTTTCTCAGGTTCGGGCATGGTGACCTCCGTCATGGGCGCCATATTCATCAGCGAGTTCTCGATAGCCTCTTCGCTCTCGGCCCCACCCAGCCAATCCCCCTCTTCATCCTCAGACCTCGCTTCATCAAGGAACGGAGTCCCTTTCACTCCCGCCAAGACGGCAGCCCTGAAACCAGCATCATTGGTATTGATGACCCAGCGCAGCTCTTCTATCTCACTTAGCCCAGGTACCTCCTCGGTCAGGTCGCGCAGCTCCACAATACCCATCTCATATGGGGATTCCATCATCACGAGGGCCTTCTCTATCTCGTCTTTATCTACATATGCCGAGATGCCTTCGAACGCGCCCTGGATGGCCCCCTTCGCATCGCTATCCTCCGCCACACCCATCACGAAGACCACATCGTCATGGAAAAAGAACCGTAGGTCGTCGGTCTGCATTGACATCGGGCCGAACCCCACGGCGGAGTTGAGCAGGCCGTCCACCACCCTAAGTATCCACGAATTCACGGATTTGAAGACCTGTACCATGGGAGTGCTCCTGTTCTTGCGCCCGATGCGGTTGTCCAGGACTATGAGGCCGTTGGATACACCCCTCAGGGTCTTGAGCGCCTCCTCGGCTTCGATTACCTTGAAATTCTTGCCCCCGTTGTTCGAGAACGGGTAGATGACGATACTTATACACAAAACACCCTTATCAGTCGCTTTCTTTGCCAGATAACTGCTTATGTAGGTCCCGGTCTTCCTCCCAAGGCCTGCGATGATTATGGCCATGTCCGCACCCTCGAGGATACCATCCACGTCGCCCAGATCCCTTTGCAGCTCGGTCTTTGCCGCTTCTACGTCCGTCACATCATCCAGCGACCCGCCCAGCTCTATCTTCGTGATATCGTCGCCCAGCGTAAGCAGGGTCTTCCCGCCCAGGTCTATCCCGACAAGCCTCCCCTGGGCATTGATGCCCGACAGCATATCCGCTATCCTGCACCCTGCTCCGCCTACACCGAACACTACCGTCTTTATGTTGTCTCCTATCTCCATGGGATTCAGGCTCGATGAACTCGGGCTGGCATAGCCAGCTGGGACCAAGTTACCTAACCTATAATTAACGGGACTTAAAGAAAAATTATGAGCATGAAGACAGCACAAGTCCGGCCAGTATGGCGACCATACGATCACACATAGCTCGGCTCCCTGATGATAGCCTCCGTGAGGCTGTCTTGGTATTGTTCATATGCCTTCGCCTCCTCTTCGCGGATGGAGGGGCGGACGCGCTCCAGCGCGGTTATGAAATGCCCCTTGCTCACCTTCTTGTCTTTCCCTGCTATTGCTTCCATGGCGGCCTCCCTGCATACCGCTTCCAGGTCGGCTCCGCTGTAGCCTTGGGTGAGCCCGACCAGCTCGTTGATCCCGACATCCGCATCCAGGGGCATCTTCTTAGTGTGTACCCCTAGTATCTTCGTGCGCGTATCCGCATCCGGCGCCGGGACAAGGACTATCTTGTCGAATCTCCCCGGCCTCAATATCGCCGCATCTATCAGGTCAGGCCGGTTGGTCGCCGCCATCACTATGACATTCTCCAGCTTCTCTATCCCATCCATCTCGGTCAGTATCTGGTTCAGGACCCGGTCAGTCGTCCTGTTCCCCTCTATCCCCCTATGCTGCGCTATCGAATCTATCTCATCCAGGAATATGATGCATGGGCTCACTTGCCGGGCCTTCTTGAATATCTCCCTTACAGCCTTCTCACTCTCGCCTATCCATTTGCTCATCACCTCCGGCCCCCGCACGGTGATGAAATTGACTTCACTCTCGCTCGCTATCGCCTTCGCAAGTAGGGTCTTCCCGCATCCAGGCGGCCCGTAGAGCAGGACACCCCTGGCCGGGCGTATACCGTATCTCTTGAACACCTTCGGCTCCTTGAGCGGCAGCTCTATTATCCTCCTTAGGCCCTCCTTTACTTCTTCAAGCCCGCCGATATCTGCCCAAGAGACCTCGGGCTTCTCGACCAATATCTCCCTCATCGCCGAGGGCTCCACCGATTTGAGCGCCTCTATGAAATCGTTCTTTCTCACCACCAGGTTCTCCAGGACCTCGGCTGGTATCTCGTCTTTGTCTAGGTCGATATCCGGGAGTATGCGCCTTAATACCACCATCGCCGCCTCGCGGCTGAGCGCAGCCAGGTCTGCCCCGACGAAACCGTGCGTATTCCCCGCCACCTCTTCCATCGACAACCCGTCCTCGAGCGGCATATCCCGCGTGTGTATCTGCAGGACTTCCCTCCTTCCGTCTTTGTCTGGCACCCCGATGATTATCTCCCGGTCGAACCTCCCAGGTCGCCTAAGCGCAGGGTCCAGGCTGTCGACGCGATTAGTCGCCCCGATGACTATGACATTACCCCTCGACTCGAGCCCGTCCATGAGTGTGAGGAGCTGGGCCACTATCCTCTTCTCGACCTCGCCGTGGACTTCATTCCTCTTTGGTGCTATCGCGTCTATCTCATCGATGAAGATGACAGAAGGTCCCCTCTCCTCAGCCTCCTTGAACAGCTTCCTCAGGTTCTGTTCACTCTGCCCATACCACTTGCTCACGACTTCAGGGCCGTTGATGACGAAGAACGAAGCGTCGCTCTCGCTCGCTACAGCTTTCGCCAGCAGCGTCTTCCCGCAACCCGGCGGGCCGTGGAGCAGGACCCCCTTCGGCGGTTCGATACCGAGCTTCTTGAACAGTTCCGGATGCTTGAGCGGCAGCTCGACCATTTCCCTTATCTTCTTGATCTCGATGCCCAGCCCGCCGATGTCCTCATAGCTTATCTTTGGCATCCCCACTTCAGGTACGGCGGCTTTCGCTTTTACGCCGACCTTGGTGTATTCGTTGACCACCACCACATCGTCTGGACTCGTTTTCGAGACGACGAACGGTATCGAGGATCCAAGGACGCCGACCACGAGACGGTCGCCCTGCATCAGGACCCGCCCCAGCAGCCGGTTCTTGAGGTACTGCTCGAAGTTCCCAGAGAGCTTGAGCTGCTCAGCCGGCGAGAACTCGACATATTCCGCTTCCTGCGCATTCGTTTTCTTGATGATGATCTTGTCCCCGAGCTTCGCCCCGCAGTTGTAGCGCGTGAAGCCGTCCATGCGTATCAAGCCGAGGTTCTCGTCTTGGGGGTGACCCCTCCAGACCACCGCGACAGTACTCCGCTTCCCGCTGACTTCGACGATGTCGCCACTCGTCACATCCAGGCTCTGCAGGATGGAGCTGTCCACCCGTACGATGCCCCGCCCAACATCGCTCCTGAAAGCCTCGGCTGTCTTGAGTTTGATTGCCATCCCCGGTCGTCTTTTATGAACAGCTAGTCTAATATCTAAAGGGTAAAAAATGGGGTCTGGTTTCACACACGATGACTTAACGGAGTTCCTGCCGAAGACTATCACGCAAATCTATGGCGGGCCCGCATCAGGCAAGACCAACCTCTGTCTCTTCGCGGCCGTATCTGAAGCATTGAAAGACAAGAAGGTCCTCTTCATCGACACCGAAGGCTCCTTCTCGGTCCAGCGAATAAAGCAGATTGCGGGCTCCGAGACTAACAAGGTCCTCTCGAACGTCATCCTTGCTGAACCCAAGGACTTCGACGAGCAGAAGATAGCGGTCAACAAGCTCGAAGCCGTCATGGCGAAGAACGATATCGGCCTCATAGTCGTCGACTCGCTCGTTTCCCTCTATCGGCTCGAGATGGGCGTCTCCGAAGACCCCTACAGCCTGAACCGCCAGATGAGCAAGATGCTTGCCAAGCTGCTAGAAGTAGCCAAAGAGTATGATATCCCTGTCCTCGCGACGAACCAGGTCTATTCATCGTTCGAGCGGGATGGCGCCCCGAGTATTGTCACACCTGTCGGCCGGGACCTCGTGAGATACTGGACAAAAGTCATCATCGCCCTTGAGAAGCAGGATACGACCAGGATCGCCACCCTGGAGCGGCACAAGTTCAAACCCGAGGGCTCCGAAGTCAGGTTCAAGATTAGTGATACCGAATTGGTCGAGGTGAAAGATGAAAGCTTTGTTGATAATCGCTCCCCGGGATTTCAGGGATGAGGAGCTTTTCCATACCCAAGAAGAGCTGGAGAAGGCAGGAGTTGAGACGACCATCGCCAGCCGCGCACCCGGGACCATCCAGGGCATGAAGGGCGGCACCGCCGAGGCGACACTCGGTTTAAGGGACGTCGATGTGGGCGACTACGGCGCAATCGTGTTCATAGGTGGGAGCGGCTCCTCGGCTTACTTCAACAATCCCATAGCCCTCGATATCGCAAAGAAGGCCGAAGGCTCCGGCAAAGTCCTTGCGGCCCTGTGCATCGCTCCGTCGATACTGGCGAACGCCGGCCTGGTCAGGGGGAAGAAGGCGACTGCATATCCTAGTGAGGAGGGCAACCTTAGGAACAAGGGCGCAGAGTGGACTGGAGAAGGCGTGACGGTGGACGGCAGACTGATAACAGCGGACGGTCCCTCATCTGCCAGGAAATTCGGGCAAGCCATCGCGAAGGCGCTCGGGGCTTGAGCGGGTTTAAGAATTTAAGGAAACTAGCTCTCCAGCCTGAACCTCTTCTGGACGAAATCCTTGTCAAGGCTGAGTATGAAGGGCGCGGCCCTCGGCCCTCGCTTCTCGCCCAGCAGGACCGTATATATCGCCTGGAAGACCTGCCCGGGCTTGAGCCCGTTATCATTCGCGGCCTGGAATATCTTGGGCGCGAGCTCATTCTCCTTCGGCCCGGAATCCAGCTCGGCGGCTATCTGTGCGAGCGCCTTCTTCTGCGCCGGGTTGATAGCTGCTTTGGTCTTCGCATCGAGCTTCTCGATGAGCTTGAACTGCGGCGAGTACTTGTTGGCCCACTTCTCAGCGAGGTGTAGTATTTTTTCGTTCCTTTCAGTCATCTCGTGGCCGAGGTTCCTTAAGACGGATACCAGCCGCTCCTTATTGTCCAGTGGGACTATCTGCGAGACCATCGCCGCTGTGGAGTAAGGTATCACCGACTCGAACTTCTTCGGCATCTTCCCCACCTGCACCATCTCATATAAGCGTTTAAGGTGCATCCGCTCCTTGTGGTCCTCGACCTCCTCGACGTCGAAGTAGACCGCTTCGAGTTGTTCGAGCTCATCCATGAGCCGCGGGACGTCCTCCCATTTGAAGTCGCGCGTTGTGTTGATGCGTTTAAGGAACAGGAGACGCAGGGCCTCTGCGGGGGCGACCTCCAGCCAATCGCGCGGGTACACGACGTTCCCGACCGAGGCGGACATCTTCTGCCCGCCGCCGACCGTGATGTGCTCGTAGAATATCGGCTTCGGCGCCGGATAGCCCAGGACGTCCTCGCATATCCGCGTATTTATGAAGAAAGCTGAATTGGGGACATTGTATTCCTTGCCGGCGCCCTCCGCGACCACATCCCAGACCTTCCACTGTGACGCCCATTCGCTCTTCCAGGGCATCTTGCCGTTGCCCTTGAGCACGTCCGACTCGCCCTCGTAGCCGCACCCCTTGGCGGTCATGGTCTTGAACTTGTAATCCTTGCAGACGTAGTGGACCTTACCGTTCTCATACTTGGTGGCCTTGGTGGTTATTATCTTCCCGCAGTTGTCGCAGACTGGCTGCCACGGTATCCATCCCGGGTCCAGCGGCTCGTCCTTGAAGCTCTCGATTATGCCCCTGACCTTCTCGTAGTTGCCCATCACGGTCTTGACCGACTCGTTGAACGTCCCCTTCTTGTACTCGGCGCGCATGCTGAACCTCTCAGGCTCCTCCTGCACGAAATCGCCGAAAACGTCGAAGAACTCCCTGACGTGGTGGTCGGCGTAGGTATCGTGGCACCCTTCCGGATCGGGGATATCAGTGACCGGCACGCCTATATACTCCTCATAGGACTTGGGGACGCCCTTCGGTATCTTCCGGAGCGGGTCCATGTCCTCCGCGACATAGATGAACCGGGCCTTGACTCCCGCGTCCTTGAGGCCCTTGTACACGGCCTCGCCCCTGACTATGTCGGTCAGGCGGCCGATGTGCAGGACCCCCGAAAGCGAGGACGAGGTCTTTATCGCGGGCCTCTTCGGCAAGGCGTACTTCTTATTGGAATACATGAAAGCCTTCCTGTCGATGCATTCTCCTGCGAGATGGTCCGCCCAAAAAACCGATTCGTCCATGTTTGATCTTTATGGTTTGATTGTTAGTGTTATTGAAGCTGGATTAATAATAATCTAATGATGATCATAATCGGGTCGATGAAGTTCGATGAAAAGAGATAAAAAGAAAAAGAGATCAGGGCTAGCTTATAAGTAGCCCTTGGCCTTAATCAGCTCCGCGTTCAGGATGCCGCCGCCCGCAGCGCCCCTGACTGTGTTGTGGCTCAACCCCACGAACCTCCAGTCGAAGACGTTGCACTCGCGCAGTCTTCCGACGGTCACGGTCATACCCTTATCAGCATCGCGGTCCCACCTCGTCTGGGGGCGGTCCGGCTCCGGCCTGTACGTGATGGCCTTCTTAGGCGCCATCGGTAGCTTTAACCTCTGCGGTTCGCCGGAGAACGAGTCCCACTTCTTGAGGATCTCTTCCTCGCTCGGCTTGTTCTCGAAGCCTACCGATACGCACGCCATGTGGCCGTCGAGCGCAGGGACACGATTGCAGTGTGCCGATATCTCGATGCCTTCAGCGTAGCTTATCTTGTCGCCGTCTATCTTGCCCAGTATCTTGAGCGGCTCCTTCTCGGACTTCTCCTCCTCGCCGCCGATGTACGGGACGATGTTGTCCACGATGTCCCACGAGGCGACGCCGGGGTAACCGGCTCCCGACACTGCCTGAAGCGTAGTGATTATGCACTTCTTGACCCCGAAGTCCTTGTGAAGCGCGTACAGCGGCGCCAGGTACGACTGGACCGAACAATTGGGCTTGACAGCTATGAAGCCCTTGTCCCAGCCTCTGTTCTTCTGCTGTATCGGTATCATGTCCACGTGGTCCGCGTTGATCTCCGGTATCAGCATCGGGACGTCGGGGGTGTGCCTGTGTGCCGATGCATTGGACACGACGGGTATCCCCGCCTCCGCGTACTTGTGCTCCCACTCTTTCGCTGGACCGGAGCCAAGTGCCGAGAACACGAAATCGCATTTTTTGGCTTTCTTGACCTGTGTGACATCCTCTACCATGATGTCTTTCACACCCTCAGGTAGGTCTGTCTGCATGTGCCACCGCCCTTTGACGGCTTCGGCGTACGTCTTCCCGGCGCTCCTTTCACTCGCGCACATGTACGTCATCTCGAACCACGGATGGTCTTCCAGGAGCTGGATGTACTTTTGCCCCACCATACCTGTGGCAGCCAATATACCTACCTTTAGTCGGTCCATTTTCTTTGGTTTAGAAGAAATTGCGATGTCCCTATCCTTTTTTGAACAGGAGCGTCATGATCTCATAGACTGCCTCGACGTTCTTGTAGTCTACGAAGACCATTATCTGGCTTTTCGAGGTAGTGACTTCCTTGATGTTCAACCCGGCCTCCCCGATGGCGCCCGTTATCTTACCGAGCACACCCGGTTCGTCCAGGAAATCAGGCGATGTCACGTACACGAGCCCGATGCCCTTGTTCGATGTGACCGAAGTCACCTTCGCGTCTTTCAGCACCAGCTGCCCGTGAAGCAGCTTCGTCGCGTCCTCGATCTTCTCTTCGTCGATGAAAAACGTCATCGAATCCGGAGCCACAGTCACGCCCCAGATGTTGACGCCCTTTTCCCCGAGGAGTCTTGAGCTAGTCGCCAGCAATCCGGCGTAACTGATCATGTCCTTCCCCACTAGGGTCACACCACCCAGCGGCTTGTCCAGCTTATTGACGGAAAATTCCATAAATTCACCCTTTATCTCGGTCCCTTTGGCCTCTAAGTCTAGATGCCTGTTGTTCACGATTTTAAGAATCTGATCCTTGCCCTTGTAGATGAGCGAATCCCACTTCATGACTTTAGCCCCTGCGACTGCCAGGTCCCAAAGCACAGAGACCTCTATCTCAGAAATCAACTTCGCGTCGTCGACCACCCTGGGGTCACCGCTGTATACGCCGTCCACATCAGTGACTATTATGACCTTGTCGGCATCGACGCAGTTGCCGATGAGGACTGCGGTCGTATCGCTGCCGCCCCTCCCGATGGTCGTGACATTCCCCATCGAGTCGACCCCGAGGAAGCCGCAGATGACCGGCACGATGCCGTCCTCCAGCATCGGGACTATATGCTCCTTCGCCCTCTGTTTGGTCTTCTCTAGGTCTATCTTCGCGTTGACGAACTGCGAGTTCGTAACGACCGGCCACTCCTTGCTGCGCGGGTCCACGTACTGGGCTTTGACTCCCAGCGACCTAAGCGACGCCGCGAGGACCCTTACAGAAGTCCGTTCGCCCATGGCGGCTACATCGTCCTTGTCCTTCGGCGTGAACTTGCCGTCAGTCGAGACGTCGAGCGCCTCGAGCAGAGCATTGGTCGTCTTGCCCATGGCTGACACTACGACCGCGATCTGGTGACCGCGTTCCACCTCCTTCGCTATGGCCCTGGCAGCGTTCCGGACCTTCTCCCCGTCCGCCACGCTGCTGCCACCGAATTTAGCGACCAGTCTAGCCATTGTGCCTCTAGAATTCGCTCTTATTGAGTATAAGGGGATAAAAATAGGCATAGGGCCTAATATTACTCTCACTCATTGGGCAAAAAGGCGAAAATGGTTTGTCAGCAACTTACTGACAGTCGTTAGCAACTTACTGACAACTGTCAGCGGGTCACTGACAAATATAAGTTCCTTTTTACAGTTGTAAACCAGAATTTACACTACATGGCCAGAAAGAAAGAAGGAGGAAAAGCGAGGCAGAAGCGGAGGGCTAGAGAACGGGCGAAAAAGACAAGGAAGGTCACGCAGCCTACTACTAAACCCACACCTAAAACCGACCCGATATTCTTTTCCAAATTGCCCAAATTCACCAGTAACCGCGTTAGGGATGGGCCTCCAGGCCCGACACAAAAGATCAGGACCGGAAAAGTAGCCCAGCCAAAATATGAGCGTTCTATAGCGGTACGACCAAAAGGATCCAACTGGGGGCATTTTGGGACTCTGATCCCAATATCACATTTCAAGCCCCTGGTCGAAAAGCTCAAAGCGGACGGCAGATTGACTCTGGAGAAACCAGAACAAGCCATCGAACAGCTTGCAGACATTACAACCAAGCTTATCCCGATACATGAGAATATCCAAAGTCAGGAATATCTGGACCAGGTCTGGGAGCATGGGGAACATCTGACGCCCCTGATAGCGGTTAAGCTAGGTGTGGGTGAATGCCGCGAATGGACCGCGATTTTCACAGCGATGGCGAGGGCCGCAGGCCTCGATGTCGATATACATGGCCATCCCGAATTCTATAAACACCGTATCAAGGGTGTATCGACCCAGCATGTCTGGCCTGTCGTGAACTTGCCCTCTGGGGAAAAAGTTCCAGTCCACAAATACAGGCCGATTACGGGGATCCACGATTCACATTCTAGAGCTGAATTCAAAGCACTAGACGAACGAGTACATTCTGAGGAAGTCCCAAGATATATGGAATACAAGCCACAAAGACCCGTCAAGATACCCTCTGAATTAAAAGTCAGGCGGCCTGATGTGTTTGGTGAGTAATGTGATTCTTTTTACACTACAATTCTCAAACTTACACTACAAACTTACACTACATGGAAATCGTGGTCTTGAGACTTGGGCACCGCAGGGCGAGGGACAAGCGGGCGACGACGCACGTCGGCCTGACAGCGCGCGCCCTTGGCGCCGACAGGATCATCATAACCGGAGACAAAGATGAGACCCTCCTCAAGTCCATCCGCAGGGTCGCCGGCCGATGGGGCGGGGAGTTCGAGGTCGCGATGCAGGACTCCTGGAAGCCGGTCGTCAAGGCCTTCAAGGAAGAAGGTTATGAGATAATACACCTTACGATGTATGGTCTTCCATTCCAGACAAAGCTGGAAGAGATCCGGAAGTCTCCGAAGAATAAATTGCTCATCGTCGGAGGGGAAAAGGTCCCGGGCGAAGTGTACCAGGCTGCGGATTACAATCTCGCCGTAACAAGCCAGCCGCACTCCGAGATAGCCGCGCTGGCAGTGTTTCTCGATTCTTTTTTTGAGGGAAAAGAACTGGAGAGGGAGTTCCCGCGCGCAAAGATAAAAGTCGTGCCACAAGAGCGCAGGAAGCAGGTTTTAGAGTGCGGGAAAGATTCCTGCAAGCCAAATCCGAAAAGGTTTTAATTCATAACATTTCTAATATACTACATGGGGGAGCGGGAGGAGATTATTTCTCGGATTTTATATGAGATGGTCGGCAACGACGGCATCAAAGTCATCAACTCTCTTGACAAGCCGGCCACCGATCTCATGATACACGAAAAGATACAGCTGCCCGTCACCCGCATCCGGACGACCCTTAATATCCTTCATAAATACAATATCGTTTCCTACTGCTCGGCGCGCGACGAGAAGAAAGGATGGTTCAAATATACCTGGGAACTCAAACCATATTGCATCGAGAACAGTGTCCGGAATTACCTCTACGGGAAGTTGATGAAATTGAAAAGAGAGTTCCAGGAGATAAACCAGGTCGACTTCTTCAAGTGCGAGAACGGGTGCATCCGTTTCGATTTCACCCAGGCTTATGAGACCAATTTCCGCTGCCCAAAATGCAACGGCATGTTCAAGCCCGTCGACTCTCTTGAGGAAAGCAAGAAGATAGAACAGGAGCTCGAAGAACTCAAGGGCCTCCTTGACCATATGGGTGCCAGCCCCGCGATGGCTCTAGCCTGATTGCGGAAACTGATTCTAAACTACACCTTGATTTTTACACTACACATACACTAAACATACATTACACATAGACTAAATCTTCATCGGTAATCACACTAGGGGGGTTTGCGTTTACACTACATTTACACTACATAGTTTATTACGATCCGCTGCGACTCGCGACGACCTAACACCTACCATGATAAGCGACAAGGAAGCCATTGAGACTCTGGAGCTCTGTGACGTCCCAGATGAGGTAATCGAACATTGCAGGACTACGCGCGAAGTCGCGATGGAGCTCTGTGATGCCATCCGAGATAATAACCCGGGACTCAAGATCAATAAGCGCCTGGTGAGCCTCGGCTGCTTATTGCACGACATCGGCAGGTCGAAGACCCACGGCGTCGACCACGGTATCAAGGGAGCCGCGATACTGCGCGCGCTGAACGTCGCCCAGACCCCCGAGATGGAGAAGCTCGCGCGCATCTGCGAGACGCACATAGGCGCGGGCATAGACACCGCGTCAGCCAAGGACTTGGGCCTCCCGCCGGGCGACTACACCCCGAAATCGCTCGAGGAGAAAATAGTCGCGTATTGCGATAACATGGTCTCTGGCACCGAGGTTAGATCACCCAAATGGGCTGCGATACGGTTCGAGAAGAAATTCGGGAAGAACAGCGAGATAACCAAGAAGATAGTCAAGCTCAACCGATTCTTCGAGAAGCTCCTGCCTTGATTGTAGCCGTCTTACCTTGGTAGCGTCTTAGAGCACGAACACGCCCAAAAGCAGCGACGACAAGAAAGTCACACCCCATGCACTCTGGCTCCACCGGATGATCGCAGCCCCGTCGAGAGGCCGGATCGGTATGAGATTGAATATCGCGAGGAAGACATTGACCATCGCGGCGTCCTTGCCCCACGGCACCGGCAGGGCCAGGAAGAACAAACCAAGAAGTAGGTTGGTGAATGGCGCGGCCAGAGTGACTATGCCTCGCTGCCGGATAGTCGCCATACCGTGGGTCACCACATATCCAGGCGCTGCGAAGATGAACCCACCCCCAGACATGACAGATATGATGCCGAGCCCCACTACGAGAAGCAGCCCCATCGGCCATAGCTTGAACTCTGAGTGGAAGCCCATCGACTGGGCGACGAATTTGTGCCCCAGCTCATGTAATGTGATCCCCAAAACGACGCCGACCATAAGGCCCGGGCGGGACATCCCGAAGAACTGAACGAACGCAAAAGAAAGGGTTATGACGGCTATTGACAGGTAGGTTATTTCCATCCAGGTGACAGCAGGCCCTTTGGACGAATCGAAATCAGGCTGCGCTATAGGCCTTACCGGATAAGCTCTTCTTTCCATAACTCAGGATGGATCAGAATCGTAAACCAGGATCAATCGTTCCTGCGCTTGCTCTTCCCGTAACCGCACTTGGCGCAGGCGCCCGTTTTTACATTAAGGCTCTTCTTACCGCATCTCGGGCAGGTCTTGTGACCGTGCGTCTTCCGCGATTTCCTCTGTGTAGGTGCTTCGTAGCCCATCTTTTTTAGAATTCAGGTGCTTATTTGACCGACTTCACATAAAAAGCATCAAGAGCCTATAATAACCCCTCGATGAACTCCTCCGGCACGAATTTCTGCAGGTCGGGGTAGGCCTGCCCCACGCCCAAGAAGAGTATCGGTTTCCCGGTCACGTGAGCCACCGAGAGCGCGGCTCCGCCCTTCGAGGCATCGTATTTCGCAAGTATCGCCCCGTCGATGCCTATCTCCTCGTCGAACCTCTTCGCCTGGTCGATGGCGTCGTTGCCAGTAAGCGAATCACCCACGAAGACCTTGAGGTCCGGCTCGTTGACCCTGACTATCTTCTTCATCTCGCCCATAAGATCGAGGTCGCTCTGCATCCGGCCGCTCGTGTCAGCGAGCACGACATCCACCCCGTTCGCCTGGGCGTGCTTTATCGCATCGAACACCACAGCCGCCGGGTCTCCGCCCTTCTCGTGCTTCACCACCTTGACCCCGCCCAGCGCCTCCGCGTGCTTGCAGAGTTGTTCTATCGCTCCGGCGCGGAATGTATCGCCAGCCGCCAATACGACGCTCAGGCCGTTCTTCTTCAACATGTCAGCCACCTTTGCGATGGTCGTCGTCTTCCCGCCACCGTTTATCCCGAAGAAGACGATAATCACGGGCTTCTCGTGCGACTTGACGAACTCCAGCAGATCTAGTTCCTCACCCGGCGTGAGCAACCCGACTAGTATCTCCTTAAACATAGCCTTGATCTCGCCCTTTGGGTCCTTGAACTCGTGACCTGTGAGTTTCTCCTTCAGCTGACTGCATATCGCATCCGCGACCTCCATGCCCACATCCGACTGCATGAGCTCCATCTGGAAGTTCCATGCGATATCGTCGACTTCGTCTTGGCTAAGGACTGCCTTACGCGTGACCGCCTTCTTGAGCAAGGTCTTGAAGCCCAGTTTGACCTCTTCCTTCTTTTTGGGTCTCTCTGGTTGAGGTTCCTTAAACTTGATCCCCCTTTTGGGTTCTTCCCTTGGCGCTTCCGGCTCCGGTTCTTCTACTTTCTCCGGCATCGGTTCCGGCTCAATCTCCGGCTCCGCCTTCTTGATTGCCGGCTCGGCTTTCTCTTCCTTGGTGGCAGGTTTCGGTTTCTCGACCGCTTTGATTTCTTCAACCGGTTCCTCGAGCTCTTCCTCCAGCCGCTCCTCTACCTCTTCCTTCTCCGCCAGCTTCTCTTCGACCGCTTCCTCGGTCTTCTGGAACAGCTTTTTCAGTCGTCCGAACATCGTGCTATGTTAGATAATGATATAATTAAAGGGCTTCGACTCGGCTACAGCTCGAATCCCTTGACAACGGAATACTCCGGCCCTCCGCGGCCGAGCGTGCTCTGCATCAGCTCGAAGCTCTTGACCTCGAACTCGCCAAACTCCTCGTCCGCATGCCGTTTAAGGAACTCCGCCAGCCCCTGACGGTCCTCCACGAACCGCACGCGCGCCAGCGTCGCGTGCGCGTGGAAGCGCTTGTCGTCCTTGAAGCCGAAGTCTGCCAGCGCAGCGTCGACAGCCTTGTAGAGCTCCTTCATCTCATCGCCGCCTTTCTTCTCGTCCACCCCGGCCCAGACCACTCTGACGAACTTCTCGTTCGGGAACACGCCGACGCCTTTTACACTACATTCGAACGGTTTAAGCTTCACGGTACCCAGGGCCTTAATAACCTCCTCAGCCTTCCCGTCATCCACCTCGCCCAGGAACTTCAGCGTGAGATGCTTGTTGCCCTCCTCGACCAGCTTGCACTTGCACGACCCGGGCAATTCCCTGCTTACGTCCTCGAGGCGTTTTTTCACGTCCTCCGGCAAATTAATCGCAAGAAAAAGTCTCATTTTTGGTTATTTACTTCTAAATCTATATAATCAAAACTCAAAAGGTGTGAAAATGTTTCCAGGCGGTATGAATCCGAAGCAGATGCAGACGATGCTCAAGCGGATGGGCATCAAGGTGGAGCAGATAGAGGCGATGCAGGTCATCATAAAGGGCGCGGACGAGGACATCATCATCAACGAGCCCCAGGTGATGCTGACCAAGATGCCGAACCAGGAGATGTTCCAGATAAGCGGCAAGGTCGAGTACGTCGAGGCCGGCTCGAGCGACGGCGACTACGGTGTCAAGGTCGAGATAACCGACGAGGACATCGAGATGGTCGCTGAACAGGCTGGCGTGAGTAAAAAGCAGGCCAAGGAAGCGCTCGAGGAGACGGAGGGCGATATCGCCGAAGCAATAATGAAGCTGAAGGGATGAACTGATCCTACCATTCAGGGTACTATAGATAAAGATGTGCGGCATCGCCGGTTATATCGGGAACCAGGACGCGACTACTAAGGTCTTTGACATGCTGAAGCGGCTGGAGTACAGGGGCTACGATTCAGCAGGCATAGCAGTGCTCGACGGCGGGCCGGGAGCGAATTCGAGACTTCGCGTCTGTAAGGACCAGGGCAAGGTGGACGAAGTCAGGAAGCGCTGCGATCTCGGCGAGTCGAAGGTAGCGATGGGCCAGACAAGATGGGCGACACATGGAGAGCCATCGCAGCTCAACGCGCATCCCCACCTGGACCGCTCCGGCAAGATCGCGATAGTCCACAATGGCATAGTCGAGAACTTTGAGGAACTCAAGAAAGAGCTCGCCGGACACAAATTCTCCTCACAGACTGATTCGGAAGTCATCGCCCATTTGATAGAGGATTCCATGACGCGCGGCGAGGATTCGTTTGAAGATGCATTCCTCAAAGCACTCCGGCGCCTCGAGGGGAGCTTCGCCATCCTGGCGGTCCATGCGGACTCGCCCGATAAGATCCTTTTCGCAAGAAACGAGAGCCCCTTGATAGTCGGCCTCGGGAAAAACGAGAACTTCCTAGCTTCGGACATCCCCGCTATCCTGTCCGATACTAAGAAGTGCATCATACTCGATGACATGGAATGGGGCTCCATCACCGCAGATGGCGTCGAGATAAGGGGTATCAAGACAGGCCAGCAGATAGACAAAGAGGCGCAGGAGGTGGACATGGATCTCGCGGCCGCGGAGAAGGGGGGATATGATCATTTCATGTTGAAAGAGATAATCGAGGAACCGACGGCGGTCAAGAACGCGATGAGAGGCGCCGAAAAGATGGCAGAGGTCACCGATGCCATAAAGGACCACGATAAGATATACTTCGTCGCCTGCGGGACTGCTTACCACGCCGGCCTGGTCGGGAAGTACATACTCCAGGAGGGCGGAGTGCCTGCGTTTGCCGAGCCTGCTTCGGAATTCCGCTACTCGACTGCCAAGACGCTCGGTCCGGATTCCGTGCTCGTCCTGGTCTCGCAGAGCGGGGAGACCGCCGACACCATCGCGGCAGCGAAGGAGGCCAAGAAGCGAGGCGCCCGTCTCGTGGCGGTGGTCAATGTAGTCGGCTCGACGCTCACCAGAATCGCGGATGATGTCATCTATACATATTCAGGGCCTGAGATCGCAGTAGCCTCGACCAAGGCATATATCGGCCAGCTGACCTCACTCACCTTACTCTCCTTAAACCTCCTTAAAGCGAAGGGCATGCTCCCGTCAGCCGACTTCGAATCAGTCTTAAGGAACTTAGAGGACATCCCGAGCAAGATAGACCAGATACTGGACAGCAGGGAGACGATAAAGGAGACTGCTGAATTGCTTGAGAAGACCGAAGACTATTTCTACATAGGCAGGAAACTCAATCTGGCGACAGCCTTGGAAGGCGCCCTCAAGCTCAAGGAGATAAGCTATCTTCACGCGGAGGCGTACCCTGCGGGCGAGCTGAAGCACGGCCCCCTGGCGCTTATGGAGGAAAAGGTATGTGTAGTAGCGATAAACCCCTCTGATGACCTGAGGAAGAAGATGGTTTCGAACATCCAGGAGGTCAGGGCGCGCAAAGCGAAGGTCATAGAACTGACCGAGGGTGAGGATTTTGCCGCAGGCGATGGCAATATCACCGTCCCGCAGACAAACGACCTGCTCACGCCGATAATGATGATAGCCCCCCTCCACCTCTTAGCCTATTACATCGCCGCAGCGAAGGGCTTGGATATCGACAAGCCCCGCAACCTCGCGAAGAGCGTCACAGTGGAGTGATCCTTGCCAACACGATGACTAAATTGAAAGAACTGCTACCCGGGTCTCAGCTCTCGGAAGTGATGCCGTGCGCGACAGAGGGGAAATGCAATATCCATCTGAGGATAGACCCCACGAGGGCGTCGGGGGTCCTCGATATCACAAAACTGGCCGAAGCGCTCGAGTCTTCGGGCCAGTATCAAGATGTCACTTCCTCCCTCGACCTGGGCTTGATCAGGTTGAAGTCCGGCATCAAGGACATAACCATCCTTGCGAGCGGACGCATCGTCGTGAAGGCTGCTGATGACAAGGATGACGCCGCGAAGGTCCTGGCAGACCTGGCGCAGATAATCGTCGACTCAAAGTCGTTATTATGACCCCCAGCAGGCCACTTATACGCCATTTTTAACATCCCTGAATCAAATCTCTCGATGAACCTGCATGACCGCGTATTGGAACTGAAGAAGGAGAAGAACGCAGTCATCCTCGTGCATAATTACCAGCTGCCGGAGATACAGGACGTAGCGGACGTGATAGGCGATTCCCTCGGCCTCTCGCAGGCGGCGACCAAGACCGACGCCGATATAATCGCCTTTTGCGGCGTCACCTTCATGGCCGAGACCGCCAAGATACTCAACCCGGATAAGAAGGTCATAGTCCCGGATATGAACGCAGGCTGCCCATTGGCAGAGCAGCTGAAGACCGGGGATCTGCTCAAGGCAAAGAAGGAGAATCCCGATGCGGAAGTGGTCCTCTACATCAACACCAATGCAAAGGACAAGGTCCTTGCAGATTGCATCTGCACATCCTCGAATGCCCCGGAGATCGTAGACGCGATGGCTTCAGACACAGTCATCTTCGGGCCGGATTGCAATCTTGGTTATTATGCGCGGAAAAGGACCAAGAAGAAACTAGTTTTGGTCCCAGAGGCAGGTCATTGCGCTACACATTACCTGATGTCGATGGGTGACCTGGCCGAAGCAAAGAGGGCGCACCCGGATGCGAAGGTGATCGTCCACCCGGAGGTCATCCCAGAATTGCAAGAAGCCGCCGATGCGGTCGGTTCGACCGGCGGCATACTCAACTACTGCAGGACCTCGAAGGATAAGGAATTCATAATAGGGACTGAGAACGGCATGCTTTATCGTTTAAGGAAGGAAATGCCCGGCAAGAAGTTCTATCCACTCTCCGAAAAAGGTATCTGTTCGAATATGAAAAAAAACAGCCTCGAGAAGCTGGTAAGAGCGCTCGAGACGGAGAAGCCGGAGATAATCGTCCCGGACCCCATACAATCTAAGGCGCGCGCCGGCATCGAGAGGATGCTGGAGATCACAGGTTGACCGAACCGGATCAGCAGGTAATTCCATCCAACGATTCCATCCAAGCATCCAAAAAGCATGTTTTCTATCATATGCATTTTTATAGACCTAACCATTTACTTTCCCGTTTGATTCCAACCTGAGTCCCAATATAGAACTAATCTAAAAATGGCCAACCAAGGATCCATGGGGATAGCGATATTAGTAGGCTTCATAGTGTACATTGGTTTGAGCATGCTTATAGGGTATGCCCTAATGGCGATGTCGCCGACATTGAACCTGATAATGACCCTGCTCATACCATTCATAGCAGGTCTTTTAGCGGGCCTCATAGCCAAGGGTTCCGCGAGCCGCGGATTCACGGCAGGTTTCGTCTCGGTATTGGTTGGTTACTACCTCATGTTCCTCGTGAGTATGCTGTTCATACTGGCGTTGGTATCGCAGGCAGGCGGCATCCTGCCGGCTTTCACAGCTACTGACGTACTCGCATGGGTTATCACCCTGTTTGTAGTCCCATTGGTGCTGGCCGTGATAGGCGGAATCGGTGGAGCCATAATGTCGGCTGCGATGGGCGGCGGAGGTGGAGCAGGAAGCACGGCCACCTCTTCCTCTACAGTCGTCAACGTCAATAGCTCATCCGAGAAGAAGGAAAAAGAGAAGGAAAAAGTCCTTGTCTGCCCGAACTGCGACAAGGAGAACAAGGCATCAGCGACATTCTGCGCTGAATGTGGAACACGCTTAAGAAAGGCAAAGGAAGCAAAGACGGAATAAATCTCACAAGACCCCCAAGCCAACCCGAAGGCTTCCTTTGCCTCTATTTCTCTTTATTTTTTCTTGTTTTATCCTTCTTATTTTTTTCTTATAGCATAGGTCCGCTCATTTTTTTCTCTTTTAGTCCAAACTACTTCATGATAACGATCATCCCGCTAGTGAGGATCGACAAAGGTCTGTTGGATGAACTAAAGGAAATCCTGGGCAAGACCTTCCTCACGACAGTGGAGCTAGAACAGACCCTGAGTTCGCTTCCCGATGACATCTATGACGCACAACGAAAGCAGTACGACGCTTCAAAGTTAGTCGAATTCCTCCTCCCGTATTTGGACTCGATAGGTGGTGATAAGGTCCTCGCAGTCTGCGACTTCGACCTCTTCGTCAAGGACATGAATTACATCTTCGGCATCGCCCAGAAGCGGGGCAAGCTTTGTATCGTGTCGCTGAAGCGCTTGGACCAGAAGTTCTACGGCAACAAGGCCGATAAAGGCAAGCTGAAGAAGCGTGTCCTGAAGGAAGCAGTCCACGAGATCGGGCATTGCTTTGGCATGGAACATTGCAGGAACGAGTCGTGCGTCATGTCCTTCTCGAATAATATCCGAGCGGTCGATAATAAAGGGGATTTCTTCTGCGAGGTTTGCAGGGAAAGATTGAAGGACAAACTCTGAATATTGCTGCACTCCTAACCCATCCTCCTTAAACGACCTTCCCGCCTTGATACCTTCCGGCGTAGCCGAGCGTTTCCCCATCCAACTTCATGAAGACTATCTGCGACACGCGAGCTCCCTTCTCGATGCTGAAATCATGGTCCGAGATGTTCTTGAGACCAAAGGTCAGCGTCCCTTTATACCCCGGGTCTACCAGGGCGTTGACAGTCGTGCATCCGCTTCTGAAGACGGACGAGCGGTTCAATACGAACGCAGCTATATCAAGGGGCATATTCACACTCTCAAGCGTGCTGATGAGTATGTAGTCACCTGGCTGGAGCGTTATGATGTCCGACTCGACCTCTTTGATCTCAGGCAGCTTCCTATCAGCCTTGGTCTTACCGAGATGCGCGTTGCCCTCGGTCCGGAAGAACCCGTCTACCCTTAAGTCGTAGCCGGCACTCTCCAGACACTCAAGCTCGAACGGCTCTATCATGCCTTTCTCTTCGACCAGTTTGAGGATATCCTTCCGGCTTAGCATCATCTTACCCTCCTCCTCACTGTTACATCACCCCTCATCATCTTCCAAACCTCCTCTCGGTACTCTTGAAAGTGCCGAGCGCCTTAAGCAAGTCCGCCTTGTTGAAATCAGGGAACAGCTTAGGGCTGAAATATATCTCGCTGTAGGCCAGCTGCCACAGCATGAAATTGCTTATGCGATTCTCGGCGGTCCGGACCAGCAGGTCCGGCGCAGGCAGCCGGCTGTAAAGGTGCTTCTCAAAGCTCTTCTCATCCACCTCTGATTCTTCAGTGTCCTCCCGTATCATACTCCTCACCACATCGAGTATCTCTTCCCTTCCCGAATAATTGATGCACAGCGTGAGCGTCCGCTTCTTGTATCTCCGGGTCTTCTCCTCTATCCTCTCGAAGAAATCGGTTATCGTCTTCGGGAAGCCTTCCAGCTTCCCGACGAAATACACCCGCACCTCACGCTCCTCGAGATCTTTCGAGACTAGCATCTCCTGGAGGTACTTCTCATATAACTTGAACAGGAACTCGACCTCGATATGTTCCCGCTTATCCAGGTTCTCCTTTGAGAGCGAGTACGCTGTGACATGCTCGACACCCGCATCATAGCACCAATTCGCGAACTCTTTGAACCTCTGGATGCCCTTATCATGGCCCTCCCATGGCTTAAGCCCGTTCTGTTCGGCCCATCTGCGGTTCCCGTCAGGTATCAACGCGACATGGCCCGGAACCCCCTTTTTTGTCATATTCTCACGACCCCTCTATCTTTTATTCGGCAAGATTTAAATAATACAGCTGCTTTTTCTGCTTTTCAACAGCTATCGTAACATGGAACACGATTTGCTTACCTTGGACAGTCTTTCAGGAGACGAGATACTCGCTCTGATCGACCTAGCCAAGGCGATAAAATCGAAACCGTTCGATTTCAAGGACGCGATGCAGGGCAAGATCCTCGCGATGATATTCCAGAAGCCGTCCTTGCGGACTCGAGTCTCGTTCGAGTCAGGTTCCATAAAGATGGGCGGCGAGGCTATATACCTAAGCGCCAACGAGATCCAGCTCGGCCGCGGAGAGACTATCGCGGACACGGGTCGCTGCCTAAGTCGCTATGTGGATATAATCATGGCCCGCGTCTATGAGATGGCGGATATCGAGGAGCTGGCAGAAGGCGCAAGCGTGCCTGTGATAAATGGTTTGAGCAATTTCAACCACCCTTGTCAGACATTATCAGACATGCTCACAGTCATCGAGAAGAAGGGCTCCTTGAATGGGCTAAAATTCGCGTTCGTCGGCGACTGCGGCAACAACACATGCCACTCTTGGCTCATGGCGGGCCACAAAGTCGGCGTCCAGGTGACTTGTGGGTTCCCGAAGGGCTATGGCCCAGACGAAGCCGCGCTGAAGTCAGCGAAAGATTACAAGCTCACGAACGATCCCAAGGAAGCGGTCAAGGATGCGGATGTGATCTACACAGACACTTGGATGAGCCTGCACATCCCAGAAGCCGAGCGCAAGAAGCGCTTCTCGGCCCTCAAGCCATATCAAGTCTCGGACGACCTGATGTCCTTCGCGAAGAAGGGCGCGATATTCATGCACTGCCTTCCGGCGCACCGGGGCGAGGAGATGACCGCGGACGTCATCGACGGCCCGCAGAGCGTGGTCTTCGATCAGGCCGAGAACCGGATGTGGATGCAGAACGCCATAATGCTCAAGCTCCTTAAACTAAGGTAGACAATACAAGGGATAACAAACATCAAGCGGGAATTCCATCCAATAAGCTGATGTGACGTGATTCAAAAAATAATTCCATCCAACGGATAAGACAACCAAAATGGCCAAAGAAAAGGTAATCCTGGCATATAGCGGGGGTCTCGACACCTCTGTGATCCTGAAGTGGTTGATAGACAAGGGCTACGACGTAGTCGCCTTCATAGCGGACGTTGGGCAGGACGAGGACTACGAAGCAGCCAAGAAGAAAGCCCTCAAGATAGGCGCCAGCAAGGTATACATAGAGGACCTTAAAGAAGAGTTCCTTACCGATTACGTCTTCCCGGCGATAAAGGCCAACGCCATCTATGAGGGTAAATATATGCTCGGCACGTCACTCGCGCGCCCGCTCATCGCCAAGGCGCAAATCGACGTCGCCAAGAAGGAGGGGTGCAAGACAGTCGCGCATGGCGCGACAGGGAAGGGCAATGACCAAGTCCGTTTTGAACTGACATACATGACACTCATGCCGGACGTCAAGATAATCGCACCCTGGAAGGACCAGGAGTTCTTGGGCCAGTTCCAGGGCCGGAGCGATATGATAGAGTATTCAAAGGTCCATGGGATACCAGTCAAGGCGACTGTGGAAAAGCCTTACAGTTCAGATCCGAATCTGCTCCATATCAGCTATGAGGCGGGCGAACTCGAGGACCCGATGTTCAAGCCGCGGAAGGACATGTTCGAGATGACTGTGGACCCGAAGGATGCGCCGGATAAGGAAACTAAGATATGCATCGAGTTCAAGGCAGGGGTCCCGATCAAGGTCACGAACCTGGACACGAAAGTCTCAAAAGCCAAGCCTCTCGACCTGTTTACCTACCTGAACAAGCTCGCAGGCGAGAACGGCATCGGGCGGATAGATCTGGTCGAGAATCGCTTCGTGGGGATGAAGTCGCGCGGAGTCTATGAGACGCCTGCGGGGACAGTCCTGCGCGCCGCGCACCTGGACCTCGAGGGCATCACCATGGACCGGGAGGTGATGCACCTGCGGGACATGCTCACACCGAAGATATCAGAGCTGATGTACAACGGCTTTTGGTTCACGCCGGAGATGGAGTTCCTCATGGCTGCTGTCGACAAATCGCAGGAGCACGTCTCAGGAAAAGTCTACCTCAGCCTCTACAAGGGCAACGTCATGCCGATCGGGCGGGAGTCTGACGAAAGCCTCTACGATATGGACATCGCCAGCATGGACGTCCACGGCGGATATGACCAGAAGGACGCCAAGGGTTTCATCAAACTGAATGCTCTGCGGCTGAAGATGTGGGCTCTGCGCAAACGGAAGAAGTAGTAAATTGCTATCCTATGTGATCTATTCCTCGAACTCTATCCCACTCTGTACCCTCTCGCAGTAAGCGCACCTTAACTTGAGCGGGTCTTCGCTCTCGACGCTGTACCTGGTCGTCACGGGCTCGTCGTGCGTCACGCACGCGGGATTGGTGCACTTCAGGAGGCCGACGACCTCTTTAGGCACTTTGACATTGTACTTCTCCTTGACCTCGAAGTCCTTGATGAAGTTGACGGATGCGTGCGGTGCGATGAGCGCTACCTTGTCCAGCTCGGCCTTGACCAACTGCTTGTTCTCGACCTTGACCACATCCTTCTTGCCCATCTTCTTCGACGGGCTGTTCGCCAGGACTGTCACCGTATCCGGATAATCCTCTAGACCGAGCAGCCGGATCACGTCCCAGGCCTTTCCACCGTCGATATGGTCGATGACCGTCCCCTCCTTGATTTTCTGGACCTTGAGTGTTTTCTCTTCAGCCATCTTGTATCTATTCAGTCATTGCCTTTTTCAACACAGCCATCCTTATCGGGATGCCGTTCTGAGCCTGTTCGAAGTATTTAGCCCGCGGGTCTGAATCGACCTCCTTGGCTATCTCGTTCACCCTCGGAAGCGGGTGCATCACTATCATATCCGGGCTTGCTTTCGCCATCATCTCCACATTCACGACGTATGCACCCTTGAACTTGAGGTACTCCTCTTCAGTCGGGAACCTCTCCCGCTGGATCCTCGTCATGTAGAGGACATCTAGCTCCTTGATGACGTCCTCGATCCTCATCACTTCGTTGATTTCCGTCCCGCGTTCTTTGAGCAGGCCGATGGTCCCCTTATCCATGCTCAGCTGCGGCGGAGAGATGAAGTTTATCTTGACCTTGTAGTTGCTGAGGGCTATCGAGAGTGGTCGCCCGGTCCGACCGTATCGCAGATCGCCGCATATCCCCACATTCAGCCCCTCGAGCTTCCCAAAGCTCTTCTGGACGGTGTAAAGGTCTAGTAGTGTCTGCGTCGGGTGGTCGTGGCTGCCGTCGCCGGCATTTACGACCGGCACGCTCGACACCTCCGATGCCAGCTTCGCTGCGCCCTCCTTCGGGTGCCTCATGACGATGCAGTCGGCATATCCTGATAGTATCTTGATGGTGTCTGTCAGGGTCTCACCTTTCTTGACTGAAGTAGTGTCTGAAGAAGCGAACCCGAGCGTCTTGCCGCCCAGCCGCTCCATGGCGCTGTCGAACGAGAAGTGGGTCCTGGTACTGGGTTCGTAGAAAAGCGTCGCGAGTATCTTGTTTTTCAAAACCGACGTGAAGTCCTTGTCGGCCTCGAACTTCTTGGCCTCTTTGAGGATCTCCTCGATCTTGTCCTTGCCTAACCCCCGCGTCGAGATTACGTGCATCGTGTAATTCGCAAGTTGTTATTAAAAAACATTGAAAAAGCTTGAAAAACGCAGAAAAACCCAAAAATGGTCAAAGCCCGTTAAAAGATGCTGCACTTGCCCTTCGAGATCACTTCGTCCACGACCTTCTCTGTCAGTTTCTTCGCAGCGTTTATCTTTTTCGCGCGCGCCTTTATCGTGCTGTTTTTCTTATCGAGCTTCACAGCGAGCTCCGACGCCATCCAGTCCACCTCGTGCGGGGATGTACCGCCCATGCTGCTCTGCGCCTCGAGGATGCCCTCGGCCGACAGCACGTGCTTAAGTTCTTCTTCTCCTACCTCGACCTTCTTCTCATTGAGCATCTTGGCAAGCAGGCCAAGGTCGCTGAAATCCTTCTGCCCGTCAGGGCCAGAACTCAACTCCTTGACTGCCTCCTTCACGACGCCGTGGCTCTTCCGGAACGGCAGCTTGTGCTTCACTACGAGGTGGTTCGCCAACGCAGTCGCCCCCGCGAACCCTGCCATCGCCGAGGCCTTCATCTTGTCCTCGTTGACCTCCATCGTCCCGATCATCCCGGCCATCATCTTCAGTGACGCCTTGACTGTCGACACTGCGAACCATAGCGGTAACTTATCCTCCTGGAAGTCGCGGTTGTAGCCCATGGGCAATCCCTTTGTCAGGGTCAGTATGTTCACCAGCGCGCCGTAGACGTGCCCGACCCGGCCGCGCACTAACTCCGCTGCGTCTGGGTTCTTCTTCTGGGGCATGATACTGCTTCCTGAGCAATAAGCGTCATCCAATACTATGAAGCCGAATTCCGGGTTGCTCCATATGACCAGGTCCTCGGCCAGTCGCGACAGGTTAGAAGACAATATCGCAAGGCACGAAAGCGCCTCGATCACGAAATCACGGCTGCTCACGATGTCAAGCGCGTTCTTCTGGACTCCGTCGAATCCGAGCAAGTTCGCAGTGAACTCACGGTCTATGGGGAGCGAAGTCCCCGCGAGCGCGCACGCGCCCAGCGGACACTGGTTCACCCGCTTATAACAACCCTGGAGCCGCTCAAGGTCGCGCATCAGCATGTTGGCATGCGCTGTGGCCCAAAAACCCAGGCTTATCGGCTGAGCGTGTTGCGTGTGGGTGAACCCGGGCATTATGGTCTTCTTGTGCTTCTTGGCTATATCAAGTAATTCCTGCTCCAGATTGACTATCCCCACTTCGATAGCGAGCAGACCCTTGCGCAGGTGCATCTTCGCATCCACCAACACCTGGTCGTTGCGCGATCGGGCGGTGTGGAGCTTGCCGCCGATGGCGTCACCGACATCCTTGGAGATGAACGCCTCGACGTTCATGTGCACGTCTTCGAGCTCCTTCTTGAGTTCGAACTTACCTGCCTTCGCAGCCTTCTCGACCTTCTTCAGCGATCTGAGGAGCCCCTTGACAGTCTTGATGTCGATTATCCCCTGCTTCCAGAGCATCAGCGCATGGGCTTCGCTACCCCAGATATCGTCGATGAGCATCACCTTGTCGACATCGACCGAACTGCTGAATTCCAAGAAGTCCTTGTTTGCTGTCATCTCCTTCAAATCGAAAACATCAATCTGGTTATCTTACATCTCACCTTTAAAATATTCGTTCAGGCTCTTGGTCTGGATGTTGCCCAGCCGCGCACTCTTGATGGCTCCGACAGCGGCCTTGGCCCCGGTCAGGGTGGTCACATACGGCAGGTCGTAGTCCAGGACCTTCGAGCGTATCATCCGTTCGTCTTCGACGGTCTTGATGCCCTTCTTGGGGACATTGATTACGAGATCAAGACGCTTGCCCTCGATCAGGTCGACCACGTTCGGACTCCCCTCGCTGACCTTCTTGACGTACTCCGCCTCGACGCCACATTCCTTGAAGACCTTGCAGGTCTTATCAGTCGCGAGGATATCGTAGCCCATCCCTTCAAGCTCTTTAGCCAATTTGGCAGCCTCGATCTTATCCCCCTCGCCTGTGATCGAGAAGAACACTTTGCCACCATCGAGCGGCAGACTAAGCCCGGCCCCGACTTCAGCCTTGTAATATGCGTTGCCGAAATTATCATCGATGCCCATCGACTCGCCGGTGCTCCTCATCTCGGGCCCCAGGACGGGATCGATGCGCAATTTATCGAATGGCAGTACGACCTCTTTCACTGCCACATGGTCGATCTTGCTCGCCCGGTCGAAATCATGGATTATATCCAACAACTTCTCACCCATGATGACCCGGACCGCCAATTTCGCCAGCGGGGTCCCTGTTGCCTTGGATATAAAGGGTATGGTCCTCGATGAGCGCGGATTCGCCTCCAGGACATATACTTTCCCATCCTTGAGCGCATATTGGATGTTTATCAGCCCGAGGGTCTTCAATCCGAGAGCCAGTTTCTTGGTATAATCCTTGATCGTGTCCACCTCTTCACTACTCAGCGTCTGCGGAGGTACGACACAAGCAGAGTCGCCCGAATGCACTCCAGCCTCCTCGATATGCTCCATTATCCCGCCGACGTACACAGACTCCCCATCGCACACCGCATCCACGTCAACCTCGATGGCCTTCTCGAGGAACTTGTCGATGAGCACAGGCTTGTCAGGCGATACCTCCGCGGCTTCATTCATGTATTTCTCAAGCTCTCCATCGTCGTAAACAATCTCCATCGCCCGCCCGCCGAGGACATAAGACGGCCTCACCAGAACGGGATAACCGATGTCATTCGCGACCACCGCAGCTTCGTCATATGAGAACGCCGTCCCCCACTTCGCCACAGGGATGCCCAACTCCTTCAACAGCGCGCCGAATCGTTTCCTGTCCTCGGCCAGGTCGATGGCCTCCGCCTGAGTGCCCAATATCGTGACGCCGGCTTCGTCCAGCCCCTTGGTGATATTGATGGCAGTCTGCCCGCCGAACTGGACCATGACACCGACAAGGTCATTATCCTCCTTCTCGACTATATTCAAGACATCCTCGACAGTCAGCGGCTCGAAGTAGAGCTTATCAGACGTATCGAAGTCAGTGCTCACAGTCTCTGGGTTGTTATTGACTATTATCGCTTCATACCCGAGCCGCCTCAGTTCGATGACCGCGTGGACCGTGCAGTAGTCGAACTCGACCCCCTGCCCGATCCGTATCGGCCCGGCGCCGAGTATTATGACCTTCTTCCTGTTGGATGGAATCGCCTCGTTCTCCCGGCCGTAGCTGGAATAGTAATATGGCGTCTTCGCTTCGAATTCAGCCGCACAGGTGTCAACAAGCTTGAACGTCGCTTCGATTCCTTCGCCCTTCCGCTTCCTCCTTATCTCCAGCTCGTTCTTCTCATTGGCGATCTGCGCCAGCTGCTTGTCAGAGAACCCGCTACGCTTCGCCTTCCGGATCAGCGATTTCGTAAGCCCCTTCGCGCGCAGCTCCTTCTCCAGCCCGACGAGGTTCTTTATCTTTTCCAGGAAGAACCTGTCTATCTTCGTTATCTCGAAGATCTCATCCACCGACATCCCATTTTTCAATGCGTCGAAGATGTAGAATATCCGCGCATCGGTAGCTTCCTTGAGGTTGCGTTCGATCTCTTTCCGGTCGGTCGCCTCCCTCCGCCCGTCAGCGCAAATCCCGCGCCGCTTTATATCCAATGACCTAAGCGCCTTCTGCAGCGCTTCTTCGAACGTCCTGCCGATGCTCATGACCTCCCCGGTGCTCTTCATCTCCGTCCCGATTACGCGCGACATCCCGCGGAACTTGTCGAAGGGCCAACGTGGTATCTTGACCACTATGTAATCTATCGCCGGCTCGAATGCAGCAGGAGTGGTCTTCGTTATCTCATTGGGTATTTCATCCAAGTTCATCCCGATGGCGATCTTCGCACCTACACGCGCAATGGGATAACCGGTCGCCTTCGATGCTAACGCAGAAGAACGCGACACACGCGGATTGACTTCGATTACGCGGTAATCAGTACTATATGGGTCCAAAGCCAGCTGGACATTACATCCACCTTCGACTCCAAGCTCCCGTATTATGTGAAGCGATGCAGAACGGAGGATCTGGTACTCCATATCGTTAAGCGTCTGCGTGGGCGCTACGACTATACTCTCACCGGTATGGATGCCCATCGGGTCGAAGTTCTCCATGTTGCAGACTATCATCGCATTGTCAGCCCCGTCGCGCATGACCTCATATTCTACCTCTTTCCACCCGCCGATATATTCTTCGATCAGCGCCTCGCCGTTCATGCTCCTCTCCAGCGCGCGCTGCACGATCCTATCGAACTCCTTTTGGGTAAAAGCTATCCCCCCGCCGGTGCCGCCGAGTGTGTACCCCGGCCGGATTATCGCAGGGAGCCCGATATCGAACAGGGCCTCCTGCGCCTCGTGGAGGCTGTTCACCGACTTGCCCTTGCAGATGGGCTCATTGATTTCATCCATCAGCGCAGCGAACTCCTTTCGGCCCTCTCCCTGCTTGATGGCTTCGATCGGCGTCCCCAGGACGCGTACATCATTCTCCTTGAGGACTCCTGCGTCCCACAGCTTGACAGCCATGTTGAGACCGGTCTGGCCACCCATCCCAGGGAGAATGCCGTCCGGCCGCTCCTTCTCGACTATTTTTGCGACCGATTCGAGCGTCAGGGGTTCGAGGTAGACGATATCGGCGACATCCGTATCTGTTTGGATGGTCGCTGGGTTGTTATTAACGAGGACTGTCTTTATCCCCTCTTCCCGAAGCGCCAGGCACGCCTGGCTGCCACTGTAGTCGAACTCCGCGGCCTGGCCTATCTGTATCGGCCCGCTCCCCACTATCAGCGCCTTCTTTATCGTCTCGTCTTTCATCTCTTGTTTGACTCGTAATCTTTCATCCCAACATGTTCGCGAACTTATCGAAGAGGTAATCCGCGTCCCACGGCCCGCAATGCGCCTCTGGATGGAATTGGACAGAGAACACGGGTAGCTCCTTGTGGACCAGCCCCTCGACGCTCTGGTCGTTCAGGTTGATATGCGAGACTTCAGCGATCTCGTCGCTTAGGGTCTCCGGGTCCACGACGAAGCCGTGGTTCTGCGAGGTGACATATGCCCGTCCTGTCGCGAGCTCCTTCACCGGCTGGTTGCCGCCGCGGTGCCCGAATTTGAGCTTGCTGGTCTTCGCCCCGCACGCCAGTCCTATCAACTGGTTCCCCATGCAGATGCCGAACATCGGTATCTGCGTGTCGAACAAGCGTTGGATGGTATTGACGGCGTATTGGGCCTTCTCCGGGTCTCCCGGCCCGTTGCTGACCATTATCCCGTCCGGTTCGTACTCGAGTATCTGCTTCGCCGTATATGTGGCCGGGACCTGGACCACCTTCATGTCCCGCTCGACAAGGCTCCGTATCATGCTTCGCTTGAGGCCGCAGTCGATCATAACTACGGTCTTCCCGCTTTTCGCCCCCTCGTTGTGGACTATCGGCTCTTTGGTCGTGACCAGTTCGATCAGGTCTTTGTTCGAGATGCTCTCCAGGTTCTTGGCGCGCTCGACCAGTTTGGGTAGTTCACTCTTTTCATACGGGCACTTCAGGATACCCAGCATGACACCGAAGTTTCGTATCTTCCGTGTTAAGAAGCGAGTATCGACCCCGGAAAGACCCGGCACGTTGTTCTCCTTAAGAAAATCATCCAGCGACTTCTGGAGGTCGCCATGACTCGGTTTTCCACAGAGTTCGCGGACGACGAACCCTTCGACCTGGACTCGGTCGGATTCGAAGCGCTCGCTCGTGATACCGTAGTTGCCGATCAGCGGGTAAGTGGGCATCAATATCTGGTAACGGTACGACGGGTCGGTGAGGTATTCCTGATAGCCGCTCATGGAGGTGTTGAAAACCACTTCTCCCTCCGATTCACCTTCAGCGCCAAACGGCGTCCCCTCTACAACAGTTCCGTCCTCAAGAACCAGCACCCCAGCTACCATGGAAAGAATTTATTTTAAGGCAAAATAAGCGCCTACAGGCATATATTTTGCCTGCTAACGAAACCCTGTTTCGTTATTTATTTTGTGGGGCAAGGTTTAAAAGGTATTCTGGTTTTGCCGGCTCTGGTTGGGCCTCACTCCGGCCTGCCGAAGGAGACTTCTTTCCCGTCCCCGCTTAAGCACTCACCGTCTTCATAGACGCATTGCCCCCTGACGAAGGTCTTCATGACCTTGCCCCTCACGACCGCGCCATCGAACGGGCTCCAACCGCACTTCGTGAACAGCTCGTCATTCTTTATCTCGTGCTTGTGTTCAAGATCGATGACAATGAAGTCAGCGTCGTAGCCTTCGGCGATGCGGCCCTTGTTCAGTATGCCGAATATCTCCGCCGGCTTGGTGCAATTGCTCTGGACCAGCCGCTCGATAGTGAGGTTGCCCCGGTTGACCTGCTCCAGGAGCAAAGGCAGGCGCGTCTCGACCCCCGGCACCCCTGCTGGAGCCTCTAGGAAGCCCTTCTCCTTCTCTTCCCTAGTGTGCGGCGCGTGATCTGTGGCGACTATGTCGATGGTCCCATCTACGAGCGCCTGCCAGAGGGTCTTCCGGTCAAGAGGGCTCCTGAGCGGCGGGTTCATCTTCCCTAACGCGCCCAGGCGCTTCTCGTCTTCTTCAGTTAGGAAAAGATGATGCGGTGTCGCCTCCGCGCTTATGTTCGGGCTCTTACTCTTTCTAAGGAATTCGACACCCGCTCGGCTGCTGACGTGGCATATATGCGCCCGCGCGTCGCTGTATCTCACTGCCTCTATGAAGTCGCGCATGCTCTCCAGCTCGCATTGCGGTGTCCTGAGCTGGCTGTAGAACTTGAAACCTTCCCTGGCCTGCTCGGCCAGCTTCCCTATCAGCTCTTCGCTCTCGCAATGCGCTGTCGCAGTGATGCCCTTCTCTTCAAGGACTTCCAGAAAGGTCCTGAGATTCCCGGTGTCGAACAGGAGCGGCCCCGTGGTCGAGCCGAGGTAAAACTTGACCGAAGCGATATTCCAGGCCTTCTCGATCTCGCTTAGGTTATCGTTCGTGGCGCCCATGTGCAAGCCGAAGTCGACTATGCTCTTCTTCTCTGCCTTCTTCCGCTTATCCGCAAGGTCCTTGAGCGTCGTCGTCGGGGGATTTGTGTTCGGCATGTCGAGGACGGTCGTGACACCCCCCGCAGCTGCAGCCTGCGGCCCAGTCTTCCAGTCTTCCTTATATTCGCTCCCCGGAGTCCTGAAGTGGACGTGGGCGTCTATTAGCCCCGGCAGGAAGAGCTTCCCCTGTGCGTCGACGCTGTTTTCAGCCGTGAGTCCCGCATCGCTTTTCTTCACTGCGGCGAACCTGCCTTCGTCGATGAGGATGGCGCCGTCTACGATTCCTTCGGGGCTGGCTATCCGGGCGTTCTTTATCAGCAGGTCCACAGTTCGTAATCTTGCTAATCTTGCTTTTAAATTAGAAAGCATTAAGATTAAAGGCACAAAAAGCCTCTTTTATAGGGCGAGATTCAAAGTATTGGTCTTTCCGAAGATTCAAATGGTTTTCAGGCCCCCGGGCCTCCAATATCAAGATTTCTAAAATGGCTGGAAAGGTAGAGACCTACTTGCATAAGAAGCGCGATGAAGACGGAGCCTTGTTCTTCGCAATCATTGACCCGCTGGACTACAGCGATATCGAATCTGCGGTAGCCAGCGCCAAGCAGGCGTATGAGGCTGGCTCTGACCTGATAGTAGTCGGCGGCTCGACAGGTGTCCAGGGGAAGGCCCTCGAGTGCACGGTCAACCAGATCAAGGAGAATATCGACATCCCGATAACCCTCTTCCCCGGGAACATCGCGACAGTGTGCAGGGGTGCTGACGCCATCTATTTCATGTCCATGCTCAATTCGCGGAACCCGTATTGGATAACGGGCGCGCAGACGCTAGCCGCTCCCGTTGTCAAGATGATGGGTGTGGAGCCACTCCCGGTCGCTTATATCATGGTCGGCGACGGCGGCACGGCCGCATGGGTCGGCGATACTAATACTATCCCATATAATAAACCGAAGCTCGCTGCCGCGATGGCGTTGGCGGCAGAATACATGGGTTTCAGGTTCGTCTTCACAGACGCAGGCTCGAACCCGATGGAGCCTGTCCCGACCGCCACGGTCGCAGCGGTCAAGACTACGGTCTCGAGCGATGTGTTCTACATCGATGCGGGCGGCATAAGGTCCGAACAGCAGGTCAGGGATGCGGTGAAGGCCGGCGCAGATGCCGTCCAGATCGGCACTGCGATAGAGAAAGCGTCCAACGTCAAGACTAAGGTAGAAAAACTCGTGCGGGCTGTGAAAGAGGAAGGAAAGAAAAGACTCTAGTTATGTTTTGATTACTAAGCCCATAACCTAAGCCGTTTGTAAAAAGAAGTTTAAGCCCTGTGCCTGTGGTGATGACCTTCTTCACTTTTCGAGGCCGGCACAGCCATCGGAGCCTCCTCCACGACTATCACGTCGCTTATGGCCCTCACTGACTTGAACGGCACTACGAAGTCGCCCTGGCTGTCCTTCGGGAACCTGATATCATCAGCCGTCTCAGCGTCAGGCTCGATAACCAGACTCTCCATCGCACCGGTCGCCTCGTCAACGATTATGTCATCAAGCCTACCGATCTCTTTTCCTGTGGTTGTGATCGACCTCTTACCCCCGAGTTGCCTCGCAACAACAAATCTAGCCATTTTAGATATTTAAGATGAATTCTCCCCTTTTTTATTGTTTAAGGCATAAAAGATAAAAACTCCTTCTGTTTCCGTCTTTTATCTTGATTGTTGTTCTGTTAATCCACCAGATCATTGATCTGATGCTTGATATCACTAATTACTATGATACCTGAAGACTTAAAAGCATTGCTGCTCAGGCAGCACTATAAGCTCGTCGGCAACCATTCGGCGGTCAAGACATGCGAGTGGCTACGCAGGAGCATCCGCGGTCAGGATGTCTGCTACAAGCAGCAGTTCTACGGCATCCAGTCGCACAGATGCCTCCAGATGACGCCCGCCGTCGCATACTGCAGCCAGAAATGCGTCTTCTGCTGGAGGCCCACCGAATTCACGCTCGACCCAGCCGAGCAGGACCAACAGGGCTGGGACGAGCCAGGATACATAGTAGATGAGTCCATAAAGGCTCACCGCCTGCTGATAAGCGGCTTCGGCGGCTACGGCAAAGCCGACGAACAAAAGTTCAAAGAGGCTCAAGAACCGACGCAGGCGGCTATAAGCCTGTCTGGCGAGCCGACGCTGTATCCACATCTCGGGGGCCTCGTCAAAGCCTTCCACGACCGCGGCTTCGAGTCCACGTATGTGGTGACCAACGGGAACTTCCCCGAGCGTATCGAGGCGATGTCCGCTTCGGGATGCCTACCCACACAATTATACCTGAGCCTCGAGGCCCCGAACGAAGCGTTGTATAAGAAGATAGACCTCCCACTCCTCAGCGACGGCTGGCAGCGGATAAATAAGACCTTAGACCTCTTCCCCCTCCTAGACACGAAAAAGGCGATACGCCTGACTCTGATCAAGGGCCTGAACAGCGCCCCGGAGCTCATCCCGGGATTCGCGAAACTGATATCGCGCGCGCAGCCAGATTACGTCGAGGTAAAGTCCTACATGTGCGTCGGCTACTCAAGGAAGCGAGGCCTCACCCTCGACAATATGCTCTCACAGCAGGAGATAGCGGATTACGCACAATCCCTCGCAGACGCACTTTCGTATCGCCTGGCGGACCAGAAGCCCGAGAGCAGGGTCGCTCTCCTCTCGAGCAACTGACTATCGCTCCTCTCGAGCAACTGACTATCGCTCCTCTCGAGCAACTGACTATCGCTCCTCTCGAGCAAATGACTATCGGCGATTGCAAGGCGTGTTTTTTAATCCCGTTTGGTAATAACTCGGGGAGAAATGAACAGAGCCTTTCTTAAATCGTTTTCAGTATCGCTGCTATTGCTTCTAGTGGCGGCTTTTTTTCTCCCATCATCCGCCGCGCTCATAGACACCTCACCCTATACGGATATCCAAACACAGATAGGCCAGAAGGAGGCTGAGATAGCCGACGCGAATGCGAACCAGCAGTTCGGCAGGGTCCTGAGATTGCAGGAGGACCTAAGCATCCTAAAGGCAGAACTGGATACCCCGAGGATGGTGTATCTGGAGTCCTATGTGGAGCTCCAGGACTTCATATCCCGCACAAAAGACCTGTTCTCTGAGATATCCTCGGATTTCGCAGGTTCAGCCCTCCCGACGAATCTCGGTTCACAATTGTCTCAAGTCGATGCGCTCGTCGCACAATCCGAGCGGAGTTATGGCTCTGGCGATTACGATATCGCGTATGAGGTTATCCAGGACGCCCGCTCCAAGATAGCGAGCGCTTATAGCTCGAGCGTGGTAATAGCCAAGGAGAGGATATCACGTGTCGAGGACGCATTGGCGACCACCAGTTATCTCTCTCCGGGCCGGACAGCGATGCTCGATGAAGCCAAGAACCTGCTCGATGAGTCCAGGGGATTATTCGAACGGTGCAGGGAACTCTGGCTCTCGAGTGATTCTCGCGCCAATGAGGTATGCAGGGAATCATACATCAAGGTCACGGAAGCGCTCGATTTGATAAATAGGGCAGAGGAGAACCCCGACCCGCTGGAAGACTTACTACGCTGGGCGCTCCTGATAATCCCCTTAGTATTGGTCGTGGGGCTATTCCTCTTCTTCTCGAAGAAGCTGGGCAATGTAGCGATAAATGTCGAATTGTCGCGCTATGAGGTATCAGCCATGAAGAAGGTCGAGGTCCGCAGGACGATAACTGTCGCGAACCTGGAGAAGACGCCCATAACAGCCACAGTAAGAGACACCTTGCCGAAGGCCCTCAAACCCTCTACCACATATGTCGAACCGCAGGAGCAAAAAGCGAACACATCGACGTGGGTCATTGAACTGGCACCCGAAGAGAAGAAGGAGATAGCATATACGTTCCTTGTCCCAGAACTTGCAGCAGGCTGGCCGATAAAGATACGCCCTGCAGAGATGACCTACCGGCTTGGACGCAGTATCAAGATTTTCTCCAGCGAGGAGACTGTGATGAAGGTAATATGATGCGGTTTATGGGCGTCGGGTTATGCTAGGCGATCAAGCCTCTTCTTCCTTCATACCCTTGATAAGCTTCAGGATACTCTCGAAGCGGCTCTGGTCCTGGTTCTGCTCGACCTCTAGCTCCTTTATGTCCTGCCTGCCCTTCAGCACGGCCCGCTTCAGCGCGTTTATCTCACGGATTATCAGGTTGGTCCGCTGTTTCATGATGTCTATCTCGGAGTTGATGGTCCTGACCTCCTCGACAAGGTTCTTCAGGAGTTCGGCCTGCACTCCGGCTTCACCGCGCTTGCCGCCTTTTTTCCTCTCTGATTTTTCCCTCCGGGCTCTTCTGTCTTCGTGGGCCATATTAGTGGTTACTTTATAAGTTGTGTGTTATAAAAAGCAGGGGGGTCAAAGTTTATTTGGGGTCAGCACGTGTGACACGACGAGTTTAATGAGATGAAAGTACTCCTTGATGCATCATATTCCGTGGTAGACGGAAAGCCTACGATAGACCTATTCTACAAACCGGAGAGTGATATCGAGGACAAGCAGCTCGTCTCGGTGAAAGACTTCGACCCATATTTCTACGCGATACCTTCTCTCGGCTCCGATGCAGACGTACTCATCGATGCACTCAAGGAAGCGAACTTCCCCCAGATCAAGAAGTTGGAGAAGGTGCGGCTCATCGACATGAAAGATGAGAAGGATGTTGTCAAGGTCGTGACCCTGCTACCGAAGAACGTCCCGGAGATACGCGACCGCATCGGCGATATGCGGCAGTGCAGGGAGGTCAGGGAAGCGGCCATACGCTTCACGCAACGCTACCTGATAGATGCGGACCTGACGCCGATGAAGGGCGTTGCAGACAACAAGCCGCGCATCGCGTCGTTCGATATAGAGACATATCACGCAGGCGGCACAGGCGAGCCGATATTGATGATAAGCTATGCCGACACCAAGGGGTTGGAAAAGGTATGGACCTACAAGAACACCTCAGAGCTGGACTTCGTCGAGACGCTCGCTGACGAGAAGGAGATGATTCAGAGGTTCATGGACACTGTGAAGCAACAGAAGATAGACATCCTGCTGACATACAACGGCGACAATTTCGACTTCGGCTTCATAAAAGACCGATGTGACAAATACGGCATCCCGTTTATACTGGGCGCCGACGGCTCGCAGGTGAAGCTCGAGAGGCGTGGCATGGACATGGGCGCACGTGTCACGGGCCGGCCGCATGTAGACCTTTATCCCGTCTGCCGCCGTGTATTCAACCTGCCGCGCTACACTCTGGAGGACGTCTATGCCTCCATCTTCGGCGAGGAGAAGAGAGACATCAACGTCGAGGATATAGTGCCGTTTTGGGACTCGGGCGACCCAGAGAAGCTGGCGATACTCTTCGACTACTCAATGGAAGACGCGAAGGCGTGCCTGAAGATAGGCCTCGAGGTCCTGCCGCTGGAATACGAGCTTTCCCAGCTCATCGGCCAGCCCATGTTTGAGGTCTCCAGGATGAGCTCCGGGAACAAGGTCGAGTGGCTGCTGATGAGACGGGCGAAGGGCGAGGGCCTCATAGTCCCGAATCGCCCCGATGATCGGGAGATGCGCGAGCGTGCACTAGGCAAGTACGAAGGCGCTTACGTGGTCGAGCCCGATAAGGGCATCCACGAGAACATCCTGGTCTTCGACTTCAAGTCGCTGTACCCCTCCATCATAATCGCCCACAATGTCGACCCAGCCACCATAAACTGCGACTGCTGCAAGGCCGAAGGGGACGCATGGGTGTCGCCCTCGGGAGCCAGGTTCTGCAAAAAGAAGAAGGGTTTCGTACCCGGCGTCCTGGAGGACGTCATCAAATCAAGGACCAGAACCAAGATAGAGCTTAAGAAGCTGAGGGAGCTGAATTCACAAGACAAAGTTGGTGAGAAGATGCTCGATGCCAAACAGCTGGCACTGAAGATACTCGCCAATTCGTTCTATGGCTATATGGGCTATGCCCGCGCCCGCTGGTATTCCAGGGAATGCGCTAGCGCAGTGACCGCATGGGGCAGGGACTATATCAAGAAGACGATAGAGAAGGCCAATGCGGAAGGCATGAAGGTCGTCTACGGCGACACGGATTCGCTCCTTATAACCCTTCCGGAGGGCCTTGACGAGAAGGCCGTACTGAAAAGGAAGAACGAGTTCTTGTCGAGGATAAACAAGGCACTTCCACCGGCCATGGAGCTGGAGTTCGAGGGCTTCTACACCCGAGGCCTCTTCGTGACAAAGAAGCGCTATGCCCTGATGGATTCGAATAAGAAGCTCACAGTCAAGGGCCTTGAGACGAAGCGGCGCGACTGGGCGATCATAGCGAAGCGGACCCAGGAGGAAGTATTAAGGACCGTCCTGTGGGAGAAGAACCCCGAGAAGGCAGCTGAGATAGTGAAAGCCACGATACAGGACTTGAGGGATAAGAAGATCCCCCTAAAAGACCTTATAATCCACACTCAGCTGACCAAGAACCTGGGCCAGTACGCGAACGTGGCGCCGCACGTATACGCTGCGAAGAAGGCGCAGAAGCGCGGCAAGACCATCCACGCCGGCGATGTCATCCAATACATAATAACCCGCAGAGGGAAGAGCATAAGCGAGAAGGCCGAGATGCTCGGTTTCGTCGATGAGAACGACTACGACGCCGAATATTACATCAACAACCAGCTTCTCCCGGCAGTCATGCGGATTCTCGAAGCCCTCGGCTACAAAGAAGAGGAACTCAAGGGCCTTGGGAGGCAGATGACGTTGGGCGGCTTCAGCTAGCCCACGACTAGCCCACGATAAACCACATTTATCCAATCAGCCCCTCAGCTAGGTATATGGCTGGTTCAGGCCTATCAGCCCGGATCATCGTATTTTATTGCCCCAGATGCTAATATACCAGTGATGAAGCGAACAACCTCTGAGCTGCTCTGCGGCTATGATGAACCTTATGAGCACTGATTCTCTTCGATTCAAGGTACGATGATCAACAAGAGCCGCTATGTCAAGACCCTCCAGGAGCTCGTGCGCATCCCCAGCTTAAGCGGCAATGAGGACACCCTGGCGAAATACATAATCGACGACCTCGAAGCCTACGGCCTTGCGCCGGAGACTGATGAAGTAGGCAATGTCTACGTCGAGTTCGGCAAGGGGCGCAAGTCCTTGATGCTCAATTCACATATGGACACAGTCCCGCCGGAGGGATACAGGGGGAACCCCTATTCCGGTCTGATCAGGAGCAACAAGGTCGTGGGGTTGGGCTCCTCCGATTGCAAGGCTGGTGTCGCTTCGATGATGGAGATAGTCAAGTCGCTGACAAAATTGGACGGTAAACTCATCCTGGCGTTCACAGTATCCGAGGAGAGTGTCCTGAAGGGCGCGAAATACAAGAAGGGCAGTATGTACGCTGCGGAAAGATACAAGGCTGATGCATGCATAGTCCTCGAGCCGACTATGTACGATGGCCTGCCCGCCATCTCAGGCGGCTGCCGTGGCAGGATGATCCTCAACCTGAAGGTGAAGGGCAGGACGACCCACTCCTCCAGGCCTCATACAGGGAAGAACGCGATAACAGAATCCGTCAAGCTCATCGATCATTTAAAAGAGCACGACCTCATGACTGGCCATTATTTCGGCGAGGAGCTCCCGGAGACCCTCTCTATCGTCGGCATCCAGGCCGGCGCGAAAGCGACCAACATCATCCCCGGCGAGTGTGACGTCGTCGTCGATTACCGGACTCTTCCGGGAAGGACGGAAGTAGTCAACAAGATAAGGAAGGCCATAGAACACTCTGGGGTAAAGACGGACATCGAGATACCATACTTCTCGCCAGGATATTTCCTACCTGAAGACACCCCCTCCCTTAGAGCCCTCGAAGGGCAGGTCAGGGACACGTTCAAGCGCAAGCCGCGTCTCATGATAGCACTGGGCCGCGCCGATTCAGAATATTTCTACAGGAACGGCACACCGGCCATCATATACGGCCCCGGCGAGAACCTACAATGCCATAAGCCGGGCGAATATGCACTCATCTCGAGCGCTATCAAGTGCACTAAGAGCATAGCCAGCTTCACACACGGTTTCTTATCTTGATAAGTAAATCTGCGATACAGGATAATCGCGCAAGATCCTTGATCCCCAGGGCCCTATAACGCCCGTCTGTCGCCCTCCTCAAGCGACTTCATCAGCTTCTGGGTCTTCTCGACATCCTTTCGGAATCTGGAGGAAAAATGCAAGACTATCTCCCTGAGCGCGCCGTCGGGTATCTCCTCTTTCGCCGAGAACCCGCGCTTCCTGACCTCATCGAGGACCCGGTCAGATACTGTCTTGTCTTCCTTCAGCATCCTTTTGAGCGGCCGTATCGCCGGGTGGTACTTCTTGTTTACGAATTGCATACAGAATGCATAAAATCGCTTCGAGTAGTGCTTGACCTCGTCATCCGCCAGCCCATATCTCGCACTTTGGTACTGTAGCCTGGAGCTCACATACCAAAACGGCGGTACGTAGATCTTATTGTCCTCGAAAAGGAATGGTTCCTTGACAGCCACGGTCGACGGCACGACCTCGATATCTTCGCGCTGCACGTTCTTCAGCGCGTATTTCACCAAAATCGCTGTCGCCAGTAGCACCGAAGGGAAGTTCATATCCATGCCCCTCAGTTCTATGGTGCCGACCTTGTTCACCTTGAGCGGCGCCCAGGTGAAGTCCAGTTTGTAATACTCCTCTATCGCCTCTTTTTTCGCGCCAGCCTCCAGCATAGTATCGCTCCATGCCTTGTATCTCCTTTCTGCTAAGTATATCAGGTCGCTGTATTCCACGGCATATTCCGGGAGGGCGCCGAACAGCGGGAACTTCGAGTACAGCCCGTCATATCTCAGGTCTTTGCCTCCTCTGTACAGAAACAGCCTGACGTCCTTCCCCAGCACCATCCCGTTGTGTATCGGGCTTGACTGGGTGAACAGTGTGGTCGCAGGATCGCAAGCCAGGGCAAGATTATATTCGTTCAAGGCACGCTGCTTATCCATGCGCTTCGCATTCGTCACAAGGAACTTGTCTTCTCCGAATATCCCTGAGGGCAGCGAGTAGTGAAAATGGAATCCGGTGCAGCGTCCTGCCAGCGGCCATTTATCTGCCCCGAATATGTTCTCCTTGATCCCATACCATGGCCCCTTGCGCATCTCGGGTTCGTATCGCGCCGGATACACAGCCAATGGGAATACCCCCAGCTCCTTCTCTTCTATTATATCGAGCGCACTAAGCACATCGGTCAGAACGCGGTCTGCGAGGTTCCTGACGTAGATGCGCGGCACGACCCCTACCTCCACGACGGATTTCGTACATTCCTTCTTCAAGTCTATTTCGAGCTTCTTTTTCTCAGCCTCTTTTAGGATGCGGTCGGCATCGTTTGCGATATTGCCTTCATGGTCTATAAGGAACATCTCCATCTCGAGCCCGCTCTTCGCGCGCTCTTGTCCCCCCTTCGCCCGCCTCTCGACCAGCTTGCGGCGCTTCTCCCGCGCCTTGAATATCTTGCTGAATGCCATGATCGTAGTCTTATGTTAGTGATAGCCTTATGCCTTTATTGTCTATCCCCTCTTTGTCTCCTTACCTGTTCTCAAGTCGACCAGTGTCGAAGGCATGCCGCTCCCTATAACCCCTGAATCGATTATGAAATCCACTGCGCCCCTGAGCTCCTTAGACAACTCATTCAAATCTTTGATCGCGGGCCGGCCGCTGAGGTTCGCGGAAGTAGTTATGACGGGTCCACTCTTTTTGATGACCTTTGACATCATCGTATTATCGGGGACCCTCACCCCCGCGGTATCGAGGCCGCCTGTGACCCATGTCGGCATACCGCCCCTTGAGACTATGAATGTATACGGCCCGGGAAGCCGCTCTTCCAATACCTTAACATCAGCCGGGCTTACCTCAGCGAATTGTTCTATCTGCGCGACATCCGAGAACGCGACCGATAGCGCTTTATCCATGCTCCGACCCTTGATCTTGAATAGGCGCTTGACAGCCGATTCGTTCATTATATCGCAGCCCAGGCCATAGACCGTATCGGTGGGGTAGATGAATACCTCGCCCCTCTTGATTCGCTCGACGATCTCATTGGCATCCGCTTTATCAAGCCCCGCCTCAGTATAATATGTTTTGGTCGCCATGATCTCTTGATAGCATATCCCTGCTTATTATTTGCTCTTAAACGAATACAATCTTAAAAACTCTCCAGGAGTGAGCTGGAACACCCGTTTCTCACCTAGTTTCCTTGGGATGGCATGCCCTGCAGCCACCAGCCCGGCAACCTTCTTCTTCCTGTTCTGGAACAGCCTCGCGACGAAATCCGAGAAACCCGGGTCAATCGGCCTCATGTCCTTGCCCCGTATGATCCTCACCACCGCAGATTCCACCTTTGGCTGCGGTTTGAATGCGTTCTTGGGAACGGTCTCCAAGATCTCCACACTCGCCTGCACCTGGACCAAGACCGAGATGGCAGCATAATCCCGCTCACCGGGCGATGCGACCAGCTTCTCGGCGAACTCTTTCTGCACGGTAAGCACTATGCAGTCGAAATCATGCCGCATCAATTTCGCGACCAGCTTCTTCGATATCATATAGGGGATGTTCGACACGCACTTGTCGAACCGCGGGAATTCCATCTTCAGGGCGTCGCCCCCGATGACAGTGATACTCCCTCCCGTGAACCCGGACCGCTCTTTGAGCCTCTTCAACAATATTGGGTCCTTCTCGACTGCTATGACCTTCGCCCCCGCGTCGGCCAAAGCCTGCGTGAGCATCCCCTCTCCGGCTCCTATCTCAAGGACGGTCTCGCCACCCTTGCCCTTGCCGAGCTGAGCATAGCCGACGATTCGGTCTGCCAAAGCCCTGTCGACCATGAAATGCTGGCCCAAGCGAGCACCCATTTATTACTTTGCTCCCCTATACATATAAAAATGCTCCCCTCGCAGCGGTTGAAAGAGAAGATAACTAAGGAGAACCTTTGGCTCTATATCCTCTCATTGCTCGAGGAGGGCGACGTCTATGGCTACGAACTCCGCCAGAAGGTGGAAGACCGATTCGGGTTCAAGCCAGGCAATGTGACCGCATATAGGGTCCTCTACGCCTTGAAGCGTTCAGGCCTAGTCGAGGGGTCTCAAAAAGGGGATATTAAACGACGATATTACAAGATCACTGCCCACGGCCGGGATGAGCTCGCTAAGGGCAAGGGGATCCTGGAAAAGACGGTTTCTGCACTGTGATCGCTGATCAAAGCCGTCGCCTCTTGCCATATTGTCTTGCGACCTTGTCTGCAATTATGTATGCCTTGTGGGCTAGATGGTTCTTCCTCTTGATGGGCTTGCATCGCCCGCTCTTGATATCATCGAAGAGATCTTCGAGTTCGCTTATTTCCTCCCGCGTCTTGGTGACTATCGTCCCGATACCGCTTATCGAATGGGCGTCGCTCCCGCCGACCAAGGGTCTATCGTGCTTCTTCGCCGCTTCCGCCGCCTTGCTGTTGCCCCACAGGCAATGCCCGTTTATCTCGACGGCATCGAAATCGAGCTCATGGCAGAGGTCCCCCACCCCGCTCCTGAAGCGGTCGTAGGGATGGGCGGCTATCGCGATACCTCCGAGTTCGTGCGCCCTCTCTATGGTCTCCTCCGCACCCATATCGCGCGCTATCACTTCAGTCACCCCCAGGCATACGATATGTCCGTCGAGCGAGCTGACTTCGATCCCGGGTATCACCATGAGGCCCTTGAATTCTTCCCTTTTCGCCAGCTCTAGCGCATCCAGGCTTCCCTGCACCGCGTTATGGTCTGTCACGGCGACGCCGTTGAGGCCGACGTCAACAGCCCTGAGCAGTATCTCCGTTATATCGCTGGTAGAATCGCGGACAGAATATCTAGAATGTACGTGCAAATCGAAAAGCATAGATTCTTTTCCGTATTAAGGATAAAAGGCCGCGATAGGCCTCTTGCTGGGCCTATCCGGAAGCCGCATCAGTGCGTCATCTCCAACGCGATACCGCTCCAGGCGACCTTCACGTTCCCTTCATCACAATAACAAGTCATGAACGCGGATTCCGTTCTGGCGGCCCCCAATTTGGCTATCGACTCGCAGTACGTCTGGACGTTGCTGGGCTGCCTTATTGCCCTGCTGCTGTCGCCATATATGCTCCTGCAGTGTAGATCACAGCGTCGGCGGCTATATTCGGGGTCTGTGCATTTGCTCATGAACCCATTCCACGCTATAGAGATGCCCACCTTCCAGTCCGACTCCTGGATTCCCTGCGGCACAGCCGAAGCCACATTGCTGTTCCTCTGGTCGAAATCCACGACCGGCAATTTATTCCCCTGGCTCGTGTCCCGGTATATATCAAACATCCATTCATCCTCCGGCCCTTCCGGCGTAAAACCGCTATCCCTGTCTCTCCAGCTGCCGCTCACTTGGTCGTAAGCGAATCCGATCTTTAGATACCCCAGCATGATCGATAGATAACTCTTGAACCTTTCTTGCCCTTCTCCTGCCTTCTTGCATTGTAGTTTCTCCTCGGTCTCCCCGAACCTGAATTCCTTACTCCTGAAATTGAAGGATATCTTATCGTTCGCTCCCGGCACGTATTTTGGGTTATCGTCGCTTACAGTCCCTGTGAACGTCATCTCACTAGGCCTCCCCTCCCATTCTTTGCACACACCGTAACCTCCCGAGTACACAGTAGTGTCAAGATCTATACACACGTATCCGAGAACGCCGAACAGTTCCTTTTTGAGGAGATTGTTCTCAGCCTTTAGGGTAGTTCTCACAGGCGTGAAACCCTCTAGGACTGCGATATCGTTAATACCTACATCGAAGAACGGCCCGCCGAGATTCAAGTTGACCATGCCCCGTGAGGCGCAGTCTGGCTCGCCGAGTAGTATCTCGATATCCCTGGAGGCACAGTTCTTGACAGTCTCATCGCCCACACAGGCGACGTCAAAGTCGTTTATCGTCAGGTTCCCTGCAAGTCCGGAGGTCTGCAGGCTTTCCAGGGTTAGTCCGGCGTTCTCCGGAGAGAAGAACTGCTGCCGTATGGCCTCCTTTATCCGCCCTTCGAGGAACTCTCCCTTCGCCTTCCAGTCGTCCATCAACTGCTGCATCCCCGCCCCTTCGAAGGCTGGGTGGATGCTATTGTCCAGATCGCTTACGACTCTCATCCACCTGCTGCTTGACATAGTGCCTACTATCTCCTGCCCACTTACGATGTCTGTCGCCACTCCGGATATCACCGCCTCTGCGTTCCTGATGGCTTCGCTCGCTATCTGCAGCATCCTTATCACGCGGACGTTCATATGATAATACTTGCCGTAGATATCCACTAGGGTCTCGCCTGGCGGGTCGATGGATGTGCAGTTTATCTGCTCCCCGAACGAGAAGACCCTGTTGATGACAGTCCCGTCGTCTTCGGGCGATGCCGACACAGTCGGGAACATATAAGTCTCGCCTCGTCTCACCACCTCGCAGCCGCCCATCCCCGGTAAGTTCCTATAGGCCTTTGAATAGGCTTCCAAATCGATTCCCAGGGCCTCCCCCATCTCGTTGCGTATCTTCCGCTCGAGCGCGTCCTTGAAGTTGGCGCGCCAGTCAAGCTCCGGGTCGAGTTCTATCTCTTGCCCATTAGCCAAGAAATCGATAGTGAGCCGTTCCAGCTCGTTCTGGATGAGGTTGTTGAAGCTGTCCGTGAGTATGGCTTCCGAGATGAATAGCAGGCGGCCCTGTATGTCCGACGCGCTGGCCAGGTCGACAGCTGCATCGCTCTCGCTTGCGATGAGGAGTGCCATACCCGCGGCTAAGGTGAACATGATGGTCCCTATGAGCGGCGTCACGGCGTAGAACCCTTTTCTGTTGGAGCGGAAGGGCATACCTTACTTAAGGTTCTGGGGATAAAAAAGAGCTTAGAACCGGCACCTCTAGATGCCTATCATATCCGACAAGAACGTGTAATCCTCATCCCAGGGATGACCCTGTATATATTCATAGACCCTATATTTCACTTCCTTCGGGAACTTCAGGGCGTTGATGTGCCTCGCTATCTTAGTGCAGTTCTTCGGTCGGCGCAGAGAGCAGGGCTCGTGGCTTCTTGCGTTTTCTCATTGGTGTATTATGGGTTTGGGTGGGATAAATGATATCGGAAAGTGAATAGCGGGGGTGGGATTAACGTTCCAGTAACTCGTTTTGTATGGACACTAGTTCTTTCTCTAATTGTTTTTTGAGATTCACCGACGCGTAAGTCAGTGTGATGCACCCCTTATGGCCTCTATGGGCCTCAGAGATCTCCTTGTCCCGTATTATCGGTTTTGTGAAATTGGTAATTGGGATTCCGGTCAATTCGGACCAATAATTTTGACAGTCTCCTACTTGTGAGGAGTTCATAACCTTTATTTTCGCTTTTACTCTCGCCATCTCTACACCGATCTCGCGCAAAAATCGCATATATATTGCGACCATATCTGCTGAAGTGTTTACAAACTGGACACTTTTCCCTCCTTTGGTGCCTTCAGCCCACCATAGGAGTATGCCGGCTCTTGCTAATTCGGACTTGAGATCGTAGGTCTTCTCATCCTTTGGTGTGTTTCTGCTTATTAGCGACTGATCAGCATTCATCAACCTGATACATCTCTGCTGAATCGCATCCAAGCTCCGGTCAAGCCTCTCTGCAATTTCTTTGTATTCCACTCCTGCATCCCTTAGCCTTATCAGCTCTTTCACATCCTCCTCAGCCCACTTACGTATCTTTCGTCCTTCAGGATATCGCGTGCTACTCGGAGTTCTTGATTCTACTAGTCCCTGTTCTATGAGTTGCTTTACCCTACATTTCACACTGTCAAGACTCTTTTCCAAACTTGAAGCTATCTCATAATTTTTTCTCCCATCCGCCCTCATCCGGATTATCTTTTCGTCTTCTTTCTCGTTGTATCGTTGGCCCTTCATGTATCTTTTTGCATTTTAAAGCATAAAAATAGCGTGTGATATTCCAAAATAGCGGGTTAATCATGCTTTAAAAGCCCGCTCTTCTAACTAAACGCTCATTATAGCGGGGTAGAGCAGCCAGGAGTGCTCGTCGGATGTGCCTGAGAGAAATCTCGGTGCAGGCGAAGCTCATACGAGGTTTTCTCATGAGAACACACTCTTGGGAAACCTTCGGGAAACCCGGAGGTCGTGCGGTTCAAAATGTTGCGTGTGAAAGCACGCTTCAGGAATATCCCACCCCCGCTATTACTCTTACCTTTCTACAGAGCCCACAAAGCAATTCTTTTGGCCTTTCCTCCATTTTTATAGCGAAAAGCACAATATCTACGGCGGGCTAGGCCGGGGGGTTAGGGGTCCCCTATACCTGAAATCCTCTATAAGGGGTCGAATCTGAAGGGCGATGCAGCACCTTTGTGAGATGATTGATTTGCCTCTGCGTCGATCCTTCGTCCTGTGGAGACGTATCATGTTCGAACCGGGTCAGGTCCTGGCGGAAGCAGCCCTAAGGGTATGTTGCGTCGTTCATTGGGTAGCGAAGGGGAGTATGTAAGTCTTTCTATCGCGTTGGTCTGTTTCCACCTGATGGCGCCCGCTACTTGATTTTTAAACCGGGCTCATAAATATTATCGTTTCAACCCATCCATCCAGGTGATAAAAATGAAAGCCCTTAATACGATATTGGTTATAACCTTAGTTGCTTCTTTGTTTCTGCTGTCGACTGCTGTGGCGTATACGCCGATCCCAGGGCCTGGCCCTGTGATCAAGATGCCCTGTAACTGCCATCTCGCTCCCGGTCCGGTGACTAATGTATGTGATGTCGATGGATGCTCCGGCACTCAGGAGTGTGTGGCAAGCACATGCCTCACGACCTATACGTGCCCATGGCCGCACTGCGAGGATGATTACGATGATTGTATGGATGTATGCAGTCTGGTGTATAATATCTGTTATGGCAGCTGCAACCCCTTCGATCCCTCATGCTTTGACGATTGCAGGGATGATCGCGATGCGTGTGAGGAGAGCTGCCAGGACGATCTCGATTCATGCAGCACCTGTGACGGCAGGTGGGGGGCGTGCGTCAAGGACGACCCCTGCTGCGGTGTAGACTGCGAGGACAACGAAGAGTGCGACGGCGGCGTCTGCGAATGCTTAGATACTCAAGAGCGCTGTGTTGCTGATGGGACCGGCGATGGAATCGACAACGACTGCGATGGTGACGTCGATGAAGGATGCGACGACTGTGCCGAAGACGCGACGCAAGCGTGCACCGATAACGGCTGTTCGGGCACCCAGGTGTGCGAAGGCGGCGAGTGGGGCGACTGTGAGAAGAACAACCCATGTTGCGGCGCCGACTGCGAGGACAACGAGATATGCGACGCCTCGACCGGCGACTGCGTCTGTAAAGACTCCGTCGAGAGGTGCGCCCCTGATGGGCTGGGTGATGGCATCGACAATGACTGCGACGGCGAGGTGGACGAGGATTGTGCCGAAGAGGAAGAGGAGGAGCCGGAAGAAGAACCCGAAGCAGAGCCAGAAGCTGAAGATGCGGGTGAAGCCGAAGAGGGAGCAGGCGAACCGGATCAAATCCCCCCGACCTTGAGAGAAGCGTGCGCTGCCAAAGGCGGTGTCTGCGTCGAACAATGCGTCGGGTGCGCCCCACAATACCTTGATGTCTGCGCTGAAGGCTATGAGATAGACGGCATATGCCGGCCCGCGCCAGAAGGGGTTGTAGGCGGCACTAGGGAGGTATGCTGCGTGCCCGTAGACCAAGAGTCAGCAGCTCCGGGACAATTCATGCCCTTCTCGGGCCAGCCATCCGGAGAGATCGATATGGACCTGGTCCTTATACTGGTGATAGTCATAGTAGTGGGCATAATAGCTATCTCTGTAGCAGTGGTTATGAAGAAAGGAAAAGGCGGGCAGTCATCTCAGGCTGCCCAGCCATCAGCGCAAGGATCTGCTTGATCTACCTTACGCGCGCGACCTTGTTGCCTATGAAGCACCCTATCAGCGACAATACATATAGGTAGAGCACTTCTCCGGCGTACCAGCCCACGCCGAAGCTGCGTCCGGCAAGCGCATAGCTTGCCATGAACGGCAACAGGAAGACCAATACGAATACCAGGGACATGATGGCCACCTCTATCGAGCTCACCATGCCCCTCATCTTCGTGTACTTAGAGCACATCAGCATGCTGAGCACCAACGGCAACACCATCGCCATGGCAGACATTATCACGCTTGCGGCCTGTTGTAGGCCCACAATACACACATCCGTATATGCGCTGAATGCGATATCAAGATCGATCAGCGGGACGGTTATTATATAAGTCAGGATACCGAAGAATAAAGGCATCGCGACCAACGTCCACCCGGTTCCGGCCAGTAGCCGGCGAGCGGGCTTATTCTGTTTTTTTCGCATTTTAGAAGCCATTTTTGGGTTTGGTTCCAATAATCCTATGTTTTAATAATCTGTCCCTCAATAAAAATACGATTTATCTATGTTGGGTTGCTAATTCTACTCCTTCACGTCTCTTATGCCGAGGTGCTCTCACTTCGTTCGAACACCCGGCAACAATCGACTTGAGGCTACCTTATGCCGAGGTGGACTCGCTTGCGCTGTACTGCGCAATAGCGCTCATACCCTCGGCAACAATATACTTGAGGCTACCTTATGCCGAGGTGGCGGAATCTGGCTAACGCGCAAGACTGGAAACTCCGAACCTGGGGTTCTTGTTTCAAGAACCTTGGAGGTTCTAGAAATCTTGTGGGCTTCGGCCCGTATGGGTTCAAATCCCATCCTCGGCGTTTCATCCTCACGGCGTATGCGCCGGGGAGTTTGCGACACAGTCGCATCAATCCTCGGCACTCATTATCCTTGGTGTTTTTTACAATCACGCCATAATCTCCCCAACAACTGCAGGACATGAAATTCAACAAGCATCAGGAACTCCTCATGGAGTCGGTGTTCTTCATTATAGCTGCAACCTTGCTAGTGACGTTATACACAAACCCGCTGGTCCTGACGGCGCTGCTGCTTATTGCACTGGCTCTCGCACTGTTCATTTGGTATGAGGAAAATGACATAATCTTTTTTCTGGCCGGTGCCTTCCTGGGTGCGCTCGGAGAGATAATCTGCGTGAATCTCGGCGTCTGGCACTACGCAAAGCCCCAGGTCTTGGGCATACCATTATGGTTGCCAGTGGGTTGGGGTATGGCCACCTTATTGATAATGAGGGTATCCAAGACTCTTTCCCCGAATAAACAGCCGTAGACAAATCTTTTATACGATCACCCTCAAGTTATCTGCCTCCGATTCTGCGCTCCTACCAACTAGGAGGCAAAATGGAAAAGACAAAGGCCAAAGAAGCCGCTCCTGACAAAAACCTGCTGAAAGTAGGCGCTTTGTGGCAGAACAAGTCGGAAAAGGGCATGCCGTATTTCAACCTCGATGTCATGGGGTCGAAATATGTCTTGTTCCCGAACAGCTACAAGGAGAAGGAGACACAGCCGGATTTCATCGTGTATGAGCGGACAAGGCCGAAGACATAGGTGGCATATCCGCCTCCTTCTTGTTTCTTTCGGGTTATATCGATTCCTTAAACCCTAGATCGCGTCGTAGATGTCCTTGGCTTCATCCGCCGCAATAGCGAAGTTCACGCCCTCAGTGTCAAGGAACAAGGACGACCCGCGGATACTATAACCGAGCGAGAAGGAGTTTATCCCGACTATGCACCCCTTCTTGTCTATGAGCGGCCCGCCGGAGTTACCTCTCGTGATGGCTGCATCAGTCTGGATAAGGAGGAGGTCTGAATCGAACTCGCTGCTGCTAAGGCCAAGATCACTGAATTCCCTTATCCCGCTGACTATGCCCTCACTTGCCGAGAACTCCAAGCCCTCTGGACTGCCCAAGGCAAAGACCTTGTCCCCGATGCTCAATTCTGATGATGGTGCGAAATCGAGATATGGGTTCTCTACGGTGCTAACCCTCACGATGGCGATATCCCTGTTCTTGTCACGGTTCTCCAGTTCTGGCGTATATGTCCTGCCATCTTTGGTCCTGAACTTTAGGCCGTCCCGCTCGTCCACTACATGCGCCGCCGTCGCGATATGCCCAAATGGCGACACGAAGACGCCGGCGCCTATGACACGCCCGTCTTTCTCCGCGATGACGACTGCTTCCATGGCCTCCTGGATTATCCCGGTATAATTGAGTTCTGACTTGAGAGCCTCTAGCCCCTTGGCCCCTTCTTCCCTGACGACTTCGAGTTCATCGGCTAGGGCTATGAGATGCGCATTTATGTTATCGAGGCTGAGGCTCGTGTCTATCATAAGCTGGTTCAGCGTGTCGAGGTCTTCATCCAATGCATCGAACTTCCCGCTTGTTTCCTCAGATAACGCGTCCAACTCCCCTTTCAACTCAGTCCGCGAGCTCCCGAACTGACTCTGCAGGTTGGATATCTGGACAGAATGGAGGACGAATATGCTGATGAGGAATATTAGGTTGAGCGCTATAAGGATGTACATCAGTTTATGGGTCCGCCTGATGAGATGTTGAACCATGGTTTTCTTTTTGGGAGGGATAAGAAAAAGGTCGGAATGGGTCCGCCGAGATTTGAACTCGGGTCTCAGGCTCCCAAAGCCTGAAGGATGGTCCTGGCTACCCTACGGACCCAAACCAGAATGAATCACTTAGCTGCGAGCTTGACGTCCTCAGCCTGGACTGTTTTTCTTCCCGCGTGCTTCGCAAGGGTGATAGCAGCCTCAGAAAGCGCCTCGGCGTAGTCCTCAGTGGCCTCCCTGAGTGCCTTCACTGCACCCTCGGAGACCCGCTCAGCGCCAGTGTTCTTAAGAACGCGCTCCAGCGGAGCAAGTGGTATCTCAGCCATTTTGCACCTAGAGTTAGATATTTGGGGAATAAAAGGGGAATAAAGGCATGCTTTGGGGCTTTATCCTAGCAGAAAACCGAACACGTCGCCTATCGAAGCAAGGACGTCGGAGGCGGTCATGGATATAGAGTTGTGCGCGTAAGCGTCCTCGCCTGCTAGGCCATTGACGAATGCAGCCATCCCGGCGGCGTCGAACGGCTCGACGCCTTGTGCCATAAGTCCGGCGCAGATGCCGGCCAGGATATCGCCTGTGCCGCCCTTTGACATATACGCTGCGCCCGTCTCGTTGAACTTGGCCTTTTTGCCTGAGGCGATGAGGTCTATCCGCCCTTTGAGGAGGATCGTCGCCTTGGTCTTCTTGGCAGCTGCCTTGAGCGCCTCGGCGCGCTTCTCTATATCGTCGGATGGTGTCTTACCGAAAAGGAGTTTGAACTCACCGCCATGCGGCGTGAGGACGACGTTGTTCCCGAGCTTTGCCGGCGTGACGGCTTTGAGTCCGTCTCCGTCCACGACTACAGGCTTGCCCAGCTTGCCGACGAACTCGTTTACTGCAGCTAGGCTCTCCCTGTCTGCGCCGATGCCGTTCCCGATGCACGCGACATCGAAGTCGATTTTCTTCAGCGCCTTCAGGTCCTTCTTGGTTATATGGTCCCTGGATTCGAGCGGGATAGTGATGACGTCCGGCGCCATGGAGGCTATCTTCTCTGCGGCGTACCTTGGCGCAGCGACATAGACCAGGTCGCATCCGGATCTGAGTGCAGCCATCGCTGCGAAGTATGGTGCTCCGATATAATTCTCGCTCCCGCCGACTACAAGGACCTTCCCTGCATCGCCTTTGTGCGCGGTCTTCTCCCTTCTCGGGAACCTGAACCTTATGTCTCCCGGCCCGATGTGCGTCTCCGCCTCGGGTGGGATGCCGATATCAAGGACCTTGATCTTCCCTGCGAAGCCCTTCTTGCCCTTCTTGACCCCTTCCTTGACCTTGTGCAGCGCCAAGGTAGTGGTGGCCTTTATACAAACATCCGAGACCTCACCCGTATCCGGGTCCATCCCTGATGGGATGTCGACAGACAAGACCTTCTTCTTGCCCTTGTTTATTGTCTTTATGGCTTCGCGGTAGGGTTCGCGCATTTTCCCCTGGATGCCGGTCCCGAAGATAGCATCGATCACGACCTCACTCTCGTCTAACGCAGTCTTAAGCGCCTGGAGGTTATCTTCACCGACTTGCACAGGCCAGTAGTTCTTGGCTTTTTCGAAGTTCTCCTTCGATTCCTTGCCTTTCGGATGTTTGAAGTATATTATCTTGGGCTTGCTTTTGAGATGCCTGGCTGCTGTGAACCCATCGCCGCCATTGTTGCCTGGCCCGCAGATTATTACAAAAGAGTCGCCCATTCCGTCCGCTTCTGCTGCGACGCCCCGGCCAGCATTCTCCATCAATTCTACGGCAGGCACTCCCCACCATTCTGAATTGGCGTCAGTGACTCGCATATCCCTCAAGCTTATGGTGTCCATATCAATCGCTCTTTCTTGTTTTTTAACATACACTCTTAATAGATTATCAGCAGAACGTAAAAAATGAAAGTGATAGACCAGTACGAGAACATCAGGATAGTAGAGCGCGAGAAGAATCCAGTTCCGTTGTATGTATCTGAACCTTACTCATTCACTGCGTCAGAGGCAAAGTTGCTCGCAGACCACGCCAAGTTGCTCGCAGAGGGCGAGCTCGATGTGGTCAGGCGGGAACCTGATATAGAGTTGAGGAAGCAGGTAATAACCGAATATCTGCGCTCCAAACTACCCGAGAGTAAGAACAAGGACCAGCTCATAAGGTCCATAATAAACAAGGTCTTGGGATATGGGGATATAAGCCCGTTCGTCGACGACCCGAACCTCGAAGAGATAATGGTGAACGGGGTGAATATCCCGGTTTTCGTATTCCATAGGAAGCATGGCATGTGCGAGACCGATTTTCGCTTTGCCACAAAAGCCGACATACTCAAGATAATCAATAGGGTATGTTGGGTTCACAACAAGGATATCAAACCCATCATCGATCTCTCGGCGATAGATGGCAGCAGGCTCAACTTTACGATGGAGCCAGTCACATTACACGGCCCCACGCTCACCCTCAGGAAGCAGAGGAAGCATTCATTCACCATATCTCAGCTCATCAATATGGGGACTATGGACTCGGATATCGCAGCCCTGTTATGGCTGGCGGTCGACGGCATGAGGTTATCCCCCGCGAACATGGTCATATGTGGTATGGTCGGCTCCGGCAAGACATCGACCCTGAATGCTCTGGCGATGCTCACACCGCCTGAAGAGCGCATAATCAGCATAGAAGAGACCCCGGAGATTCGCCTGGACGGGAAGGACAACTGGATACCCCTGGCCACAAGCCCAGAACTTGCTATGGAGGACCTGGTCAGGAACACCCTGCGGATGCGGCCGGACAAGATAATAGTCGGTGAGGTCAGGGGCGTAGAGGCTATGGCGCTCTTCAATGCTATGAACGTCGGCCACAGGGGCATGTGCACATTGCACTCGACATCGCCGAGGGAAGTCATCCACCGCCTCCAGAGTCCGCCGATGAACGTCCCGTTGATGGTCGTGACCAATCTAGACCTCATAGTGGTAGAGAACATATTCAATATTAAGGGTCGGCCAGTTCGCCGCATAACGGAAGTCGCAGAGGTCGGCGGCCACGAGGCAGATACCATCCTTTTGGGTACCATATACGAATGGGATCCGAGCAAGGACAAAGCAGTAGAATCCGATGAGATGGCCCCGATAGCCTTCCTCGAAACGCTGGCGAAGAAGACAAAGACCAGCAAGAAGAAGGTCATACGCGAGCTCAATATGCGCAAGGCCTTCCTGAACAAGATGATAGAGCACGGAATATTCGACCATGAAGCTGTCCAGAAAGCCGTGAATGCGTTCTACCGGGAGGAGAAGGATATAGAGACGATAGCTGCGGAAGAACTGGCAAAGAAATGACTACCCCCTACGAACAGGCTGACTAGACTTGTGCGTGGTATTGCTTGATGCAGATTACTTCACGGATGTCTTGATGCTCTTGCTTCCGCGGTGCATCGCTGTTATACCCGTTCTGGCGACTTCCTTTATGCCATACGGGGCTATTATCTTGATGAACGCGTCTATCTTATCCGGCGCGCCGGTTATCTCCGCGACGACACTGTCTGTCGAGACGTCGACGATGTTGCCCCTGAATACGTCGACATACTGCGCCACCTCACTCCTGACAGTGCCAGAAGGCGTGTTTATCTTGACGAGCGCTAGCTCCCGGACCACTGAATCGCCCTCTTTCAGCTCCCGCACCTTTATCACCGGGATGAGCTTGTTCATCTGCTTGACCACTTGTTCAAGGATGGACTGGTCCCCCTTTACCGCGAGGGTTATCCTCGAATATTCCGCCTTGTCGGTCGGGCCTACGCTGATGTTCTCGATATTGAAACCCCTTCTTGAGAACATGCCGCTTATCCTTTGCATGACTCCCGGCTTGTTCTCGACCAATGCCGATAATAGATGTATCTTTTCAGCCATCTTCTTGATTGTGTGCACTTCACTCGATCATCTTATGCAGGATGCCCCCTGGGGGCACCATGGGATAGACGTTCTCGTCCTTGTCGATGATGATATCTACGATCGCAGGCTTCCCTGAGCCTATCGCCTCTTCTATCGCCTCTTTGACTTCACTAGGTCGCTCGACCTTCTTGCCCCAAGCCCCATAGGCCTCGGCTATTTTCACGAAATCTGGGTTATTGTTAAGGTCAGTCTCAGAGTATCGGCTCTTATAGAAGAGTGCCTGCCACATCCTGACGTTGCCGAGGGACTGGTCCTCCAGGACTATATTGATTACCGGGATGTCATAGGTCATGCAGGTAGCCAGATCTTGCATACACATCTGGAAGCTTCCATCTCCGGCCATGTTCAGCGGGACTGACTCAGGCCGCGCTACCTTTGCTCCGATGGCCATCGGAAATCCCGCGCCCATCGTTCCCAAACCGCCTGACGTCAAAAAGTTGCGCGGGTTTTGTATCTTGAGGTAATGCATGCTCCAAAGCTGGTTCCGGCCGACTTCCGTAGTGATTATGAATTTCTTTGGGTCTTTATCTATGATATCCTGCACCTCCTTCATTATCCTCTGCGGTTTTATCGGGGTCGCATCCCAGTCGACATCACGTTTGAACTTCTTCTTCATCTCGTCGAGCTTCTTGCCCCATGTGGTGTGCTTTTTAATCCTAGCCGCATCCTTCTTCGTTGCTTTCGAGGCCACCTCGAGCATATCCGCTAGGACCTCCTTGGCGTCGCCGACTATCGGGATATCCACCCCGACATTCTTGCTTATCTCGCTCGGGTCGATGTCCGCATGGATAATCTTAGCCTTCGGCGCGAAATGCTTGACGTTCCCGGTTATCCGGTCGCTGAACCTGCAGCCGATGCTGAGTATACAATCTGATTCCTGGACCGCCAGATTGGCCCACTTTCGTCCATGCATCCCGAGCATGCCCAGTGAAAGCGGGTGGCCCTCCGGGAATCCGCCTTTGCCCATCGACGTCGTGGTCACTGGGATCTTGAGCAGCTCTGCGAACCTGATCAAGACATCCGCCGCGCCTGATGTGATGATGCCGCCTCCTGCGAGTATCAGCGGGTTGTCTGCACCCATGAGCGCCTTCACAGCCTCCTTTACCTGTTTTGGATGCCCTTTCGTCACCGGCTTGAACCCTTCGAACGCTATGGTCTTCGGATATTTGAACTCGCCCACCTCCGCCTTTTGGATATCCTTGGGGAAATCTATGAGGACCGGTCCGGGCCTGCCTGTGTTGGCGATGTAATAGGCGCCTTTGACTGTCGACGGGACGTCCTCGACTCTCTCCAATAAGTAGTTGTACTTCGTGATGGGCATCGTGATGCCGACTATGTCCGCTTCCTGGAACGAATCGCCCCCGATGGCTGTCGTGGGGACCTGGCCGGTTATCGCGACCATGGGAGCCGAATCGATATAGGCGTCGGCTAGGCCGGTAACCAAATTGCATGCTCCAGGACCAGAAGTAGCCATGCACGTCCCGGTCTTCCCGCTCGCGCGCGCATAGCCCTGCGCCGCGAACGCAGCGACTTGCTCGTGCCTGCAGGTTATATGCTTGATGCTGCTGTTGTCATAAAGGACGTCATATACGTCCATTATCGCACCGCCCAGAATGCCGAATATGTGCTCGACACCCTCCTTCTCCATTCCGCGGATTAACGCTTCCGCTCCGTTCATAGTCCCATAATTTGTTTTAGGGGGCTAAAAAACCCATAGCTGGAGTATTTTTTCTTCGCATCGTCGTAATATTCGAATATGCCCCCAAAGGAGCCGCGCGAGTTCAAACACTGGACCAAGAATCGTGCCGAGAAGTCAGGCATCGCAGACCACCCGAAGTTCAAGCACCTGGTCCTGCCTCGCGGGACTGTGAAGAGCAATGGCAGGGTCTTGAGGATAGACCATGCGGGCCACCTGCAGGAGACGCCGATCAGGAACAGACATGGAACAGCCATCGCAGTGATCCGCGATCCAGTGAAGAAGGAGCGCGTTATCGTGGTCAGGAAGAGGAACGGGACCAGTGACCCTTTTGGAGGCTATGCCCTGAAATCATTGTGGCACAACGATGAAGAGCATCTGGGTCAAGCGCTATTATCCACTAAATGGGGGAAAGTGCCCTCCGGCCATCTATTGAGTCTAGGGGTCAGGCCCTTCACAACCAGGAAAGCGCGATCTTTGACTCCGAAAGCAGTAAAGGCCATGAAGGACGTCGAGAGGTTCTTGGATGGCGGCAGTTTTGCCGGTTTAACGAAATACGTATCAGAATCACCCAAGACCGAGTTCGAGCATTTGATAACAGCAGAAAGCAAACGGAGGCAGGGCCTACATAAGCAGGGCGAGCTTGACGATTCATTGGCCCCCGCCCCCTTCGATTATTTTCTGCGTCCTTGCCTGGACTCTTTTCTTGCGGACCCGGCATCAGCATTCAATGCACCTTCAGAGCTCCGCACATATGATTACCGCCGGAAGCGCCTTGCGACATTCCTCACAGAACTGATCGCGAATGAAGCCAAGGACCACGGCCTGGCCGAACTCACCGCAGATTTCTATCCTGGGACGACTGGTAGGTTCATGCCCCGATACGGTTGGGAAAAACTGACTTCCAGCCCGCATGATGCCAGGCATAAGAGGGTCTTGTTGGAGGAGCTTCCAGAGTTATAGCCAATATCTTACTCGACCATTTACTCGACGACAGTCCCCACAAACGGCTTGCCGTCGATAGCGTTTCTCATGTTCTCGATATCCCGTCCGTCGAGCGCTATCATCTTTAGCTTGGCCTTCTTTAGGATATTGACGCCGAGGAGGTCCACGAGTTCGTAGGTGCCCGGCGCCTGTGGGAGACCCGAGACCATGTCAAGCAGTTTCCCGACCGTCAGCTTGTCGAAGCGCTTGGCATCGCTGTGCTTCTGGGGGTCTTTGTCGTATATGCCGCCTACGTCCGTTGTCTTGAATATGATATCAGAGCCTATCTTCTCGCCCATCATTATCGCTACAGCGTCCGTCGAATGGCCCGGTTCAGTCCCCCCCATGAGTGTGATTTTCCCCGAGTCGAATATGCGCTTGCATGAATCGATATCCTCCGGGATCTTCTGGTTCGCCTGCCCGCCTATGGCCTGTGCCATGAGCTTGGCATTCTCCCTAGTTGCTTTTATGCCCTCCTCGTCCTGTTCACTCTGGCTCGCGCCCATCTCCGCGGCCTTGGCTATTCTCCGCCTTGCCGTCTTCCCGCCCCCGACGACGATGACGAGCCGGTGCCCCTCTTCGGCCAGCTCGCGCGCGAAGGCTGCGAATTTTTTGATGTACACAGCGTCCGGCTTGTCCGGGATGACTATCGAACCGCCGAGGGCGAAGACTAGTTTCATCTTGATCTTATTGTTTCTTATTGTTCGCTATCTTCTCTGCTGTCTTCTTGGCTTTCCCGAGCTTCTTTTGGTGTGCGGTCAAAAACCGCTCCATCATGTCGGCGCAGCGCTTCTTGCATTCGCCGCACAATATAGAACCGCTGGTGCATTCCTGATATATCTTCTGGACTTCCTTGTCGTCCGGCACCAGGTGGTAGAAGTAGAATTTATAAACAGCGCAGATATCAGGCCTCCCGCCCAATTTCTTCTGCTCCTCCGCTGTCCCTCTACCGCCCGTGGTCGCGCTCATTATCTTCTTGCGCGCGCTCTTCGGGTCCTCGCTGAGAGCGATGTGGCTCTTGGGGTCTGAGGAGGACATCTTGCCGCCGTGGAGGCCCTCCATGAAGCGATGATAAGTCGCCGCCGGGGGCATGACCTTGAACTTGTTCTTTATCCGGGATGCGATATCCCGCGTCAGCCGGATATGCGGGTCCTGGTCCGCGCCCACTGGGACCACAGTCGGCATCGCCTTGCCCTCGAACCCCGGGAGCTGCGGGTGCAATATATCTGCGACTTGCGTCAAGACCGAGAGGATCTTCCCGCCGTTAAGATTGCCGTATAGGGCCTTAAGCTCGTTCAACGTCACCCGCTTGGCGAGCATGTCCCTGAAGCGGTAGTAGGGGACCACATAGTCGCTCTGGGACCAGAAATGGAGGTTCTTCTCCGAGAGACCCAGAGCGAGGTAGTTCGCTAGGTATTCGTTTACAGCGATATCATGTGCAGTCTTGAGGTCGATGTCGCGCATATGGTATGATTCGAGGTCTGCCGCCGCGATGTATACCTTAGCGCCCTTGGACTGGTACCAAATCATCTGGTCGGCCACCATCTTGTGGCCGAAGTGGAAGTTGCCCGATGGCATCAGGCCGGTCATCATTATGAAGTCCTTCTTCTCGTCGATGGACTGGGCGATCTTCTTGAAGCCGCGCTGGCCGAATATTATCTTGCGGCGGATGTACAGGTTGTCGCTGAAGTTCTTTCTGAACGGCTCCATACTCTCCATGCCGAAGTCGCTGAAGAGTTTTTCGTAGTCTGATATCTCGCCGATCTCCCATGGGTCGAAATCCATGGTATTATTTGCGGTGGAGAAACAAAAATAGGATAAGGTGGCTGATGGATGTCTGCATCGACGTTGCGGACGGGGCAATCAACTAGATATCAGATTATCCTGATGGTGTCCAGGTTCATCGGCGCGCGCGCGTCGACGCGGAATATCCGCCCCAGTCCGCGGGAGAGTTCCGCGCACTTCTTGGCTTCCCCGTGCACGTTCAATATCCTCTCCGGCTTTGGGTGCACCCTCTTGACGAAGCCCATGAGCTGGCGCCTGTCGGCGTGACCCGAGAAACCCTCGACAGTGACCACGTTTATCTTGACATCGATGCTCTTCGGCCTTTTGTTGTCCATGACCACTACCTCGCGCATGCCCTTCTGGACCCTGCGCCCTAGTGACCCTTCCGCCTGGTATCCGACGAATATTATGAGGTCCTTCTCGTTGCCGGCCATGCGCTTGAAGTATTCTACCGACGGCCCGCCGGTCATCATACCCGATGGTGTTATTATGATGCACGGTTCGTCGCTCTCCGCGATATCGACACGCTCCTTGGTGCTGACCTTGGTGAAGTTCTTTGCCAGGAATGGGTTCGCACCCCGGAGTATCATGGTCTTGAGGCGCCTCTTCAAGTATTCTGGATACACGGTGTGGATTGCTGTCGCTTCGTATACCATGCCGTCAATGTATACTGGGATATCGGACAGTTCGTTCTTCATGTACTCCTCGAGCGTTACCATGACCTCCTGTGAACGCCCTACTGCGAAGACGGGTATCAGGACCTTCCCGCCGTTGCTGATGGTGTTCTTGATGCTCTTGATAAGGAGCTCTTCAGCCTCCCTTCGCTTTGGTAGGATGCTCTTCCTGCCGCCGTAGGTGCTCTCTAGAATGAGCGTCTCGAGGCGCGGAAATTCGTACTGAGCTGCGTTCAGGAGCTTCGTCTCGCCGAACTTCATGTCGCCGCTATAGACTATATTGTATAAGCTGTCGCCTATGTGCAGGTGCGCCATCGAGGAGCCGAGGATGTGGCCTGCGTTGTATAGTGTCAGCCTCACGTCCGGACTGATGTCCGCTACTTCTTCGTATTCCAGCGGAACGACGTGTTCTATGACGTTCTTGATGTCCGTACTCGAGTAGGGGAGCTCTTTGTCTTCCCTCTGCGATATCTCCACAGCGTCCAGGGTGAGCATCGCCATGATGTCCCTTGTCGGCTTCGTGGCATATATCGGCCCGTCGTACCCGTATTTGTATAGGTAGGGCACGAAGCCACAGTGGTCCAGGTGCGCGTGGCTGATGATGACCGCGTCCAGGTCATCTATCGTGAGTTGCATAGCCCTGAAGTCAGGGAACATGCGCTTTGGATCGGAAGCCGCGACGTTGATGCCGCAGTCGAGGAGGACATTGCTGTTTGGCGTCTGCACGAGGAAGCACGAACGGCCTACTTCACTGGCTCCGCCCAGCGGCGTCACCCTTATCCAGTCGCACCCATGGTCCGGGATCCTGTATATCTCGCGCCCGACGCGCTCGAGGAATTCCTTCCGCTTCCTGCAGACCTTCTTGTCCCAGAGCGTCTTCCTTAGGCCTGTGAGGATATTGCTTTCGAGCGGTGTAGTTCTTTCCAATATCGGACCCCAGCCCGTGTCCTTGATTATCTGCTTGATGTTCGCCCCGTTTGCGCCGATGACGTTCCCCAGCTTCTCAGCCTCTATCATGACCTCTTTCTGGTAGGGATTGAATGCCAGGCTCTTGATGCCGCTTTCTTCGCCGGCTATCTTCTTTATGGCCTTTTCCGCATCGACGGGGTCCATGAGGTCACCGGATGTCGGCCTTATGATGACCCTCTTCTTTATGGCCCTAGCTAGGTCCTTCGTTATCACATCGTGGTCGATGAATAACCCCAGGTTATCTGTGGTCAGGACGATCTTCGGCCCTTCCGCTGTTATCTGGGATACCTTGGCCTCTTTCGGCAGAAATTCCTTTATTTGCCGCTCTATGTCCTCTAATGCGGGCATTTTTTTAAGAAGATTTTAAGATTAGGTCTTGTACTTTCTAGCTTTCTATACTTATTGCAGCGAGGCCAGCATGGTCTTCACAGTCTCGTCGTCGTACTGCTTGAACCCGCCGTCTTTCTTGATGACGGCCAGATTGACACCATTACCGGATGCAGAATCCCGCTCCATCGCCACCTTTATGGCTTTGAGGGCCAGGGTGAGGTTCTCCTCTACACCTTTGCCCTCCTTGTAAGCGTGCTCGAGCAGCCCGTAGGCCATCGGCGAACCCGAACCCGTCGCGATGAACTTCGTCTCGTCAGTAAGGCCGCCGACAGGGTCTATCGAGAATATCCTCGCTTCCGAATCGACACCGCCGACTATGCTCATGACCAGATAAGGATAATACCTGTTCCCATTGAGTATGTTGGAGAGGAGTGTCGCCACGCCCTTGATGCTCATGGGCTCTCGGCGGTTCATCTTGTACAGCTTCGCCTCTGCCTTGAGTATGCGCATCACGTTCTGTGCATCCCCGACGCCGCCTGCGATAGTGGCAGCGACATGCTCGTCGATCTGCGCTATCTTATTCGTCTCTTTGCTCGAGATGAAGTGACCCATCGTGGCTCGTTTGTCTGTAGCCAGTATGATGCCGTCACTGCACTTCAGGGCGACAGTCGTAGTTCCTGTCTTTTTTTGTTCATCCATCTGGATTCCCTAGAATCTTGGGTAATGGTCAAAGAATAAATCAGTAAATACCAGTTGTGCCCCCAGCGGGTTAACGCCTAATTAGACATTAGTCCTATAAAAACCCGCAAAGGGCTGGTAAGAGGCTATGCGCGCACCTCGACCGTGAATACGGACTCGGAAATGGTCTCCCCGCCCCTCATGAGCTTCGCGGTTATGTTGTAGAAGCCCTCGTCTATCCCCTGGCATCCGTAGCAGGACGGCGTTCTGAATGGGAATATGAATTCTTGTTCGCCATCCTTGAGCTCGACGATGCGCCGCTCCTCCAGGTAATCCTGGCTCTTCGCGCGGATGCCGTTGACTGTCAGCGTCCCATTGCCCCAGTCGCCGGTCGAATCGGCGACCACGGATATGTTGTAGACCTTCTTCGCCCTGAACAGGGTCTCGTTGGCGAATATCTTGATGCTCGCTATGGGTTCAGCGACATGCTGTCCCTGTTGCTGCGGTGCGCCGCTCCCGGTTTCTACGTCGCCGCCCATGGGGCCGGAGACCAGTATTATGGCGAAAGCTATGATAAGCGCAGCGAGCACTATGGACAGGCTGAGCAGCTTCACAGCCTTGATGTCATAAGTCTTCTTCCCTTCGGTCTCCCCCACCTTATCAGTCTTGTCTTCGTCCATCATCATCATCATCATCATCACCAGAATCTGTACATGTACTCCCAAAACGCGTCGTCTTTTATCTTTAGCGCCTGCGCATTGCGATAGACCTTGATGTCCTTGACCTCCCGGAGATTCTTGCCGAAGCCCTCGGGGCTCTTCATGAATGATTTTACGAATCCTTCTGCCTCGCGGTAGGTCCGGGTGACATCGATGGCCCAGCGGTCTTCTTCCATATACGGCTTCGAGACCGCTATCTTGAGATTTTTCTTCAAAAAGCCCTCGATATCTGTCTTGTTCGAATCGAATGTCGGCCCTATCCTGCGTTCGACGCGGGGCAGTGACCATACGTCGAACTCGAGGATTATGACCGCTTTCCCCTGGTCGGTCCACTGGCCGTACTTGATTATCCTGAAGCCCTTCGCCTCGCATGCGTTTACAAGCGCCTTCAGGCTTTTATCGAGCTGTGAGATGAGCGTGTCTTCCAGTAGCTGCGGGACTGAGAAACTGATGCATATGAGCTCCGTCTGCCTGGTCTTGAGTATGTTCTTGAAGTCCCTCTTACCCAGCTTCTTTATCCTCTTGGGGTAAAACAGCTCCTTGCGCGGGTCGCCCAAGAACTCCTGCGCCACGACCACCGCCCGTGCGAGTTTGCTCATCGACACCGCAGCGGCGACATTACGGTTGCTGTCCACAGGGTCGATTAGGACCAGCGGCGCCCCCGGGAACTTGCGCCTGGTCGATGTGAGCGATATTATCCTGCCACGCTCCCACGTCGCAAGCGTCCGCATGACCTTCATGAAATCGCCGTATTTTATGACGAGCAGTTCGCACAGATATCCTGAGAAGCCCTCGACCGCAGCATTGGCGCCGTAGAGGCCATTAGCCTTCATGAACTGTTTAAGGAGCCGTATCTCCCCCTTCAGGCCGGGGTTCTTGGCGAGCTTACCGGCGACGAACTCAGTGTGCAGGGGACTGCGGTCCACCGCGCTTATTATCTTTTGCCCCTTCTTTATCCTATAGCAGGGTACGACCTCTATGATGAACCCCTTGTATTTCCCCTTAGTATAAGGGTGCTCAGCGTAATTCACCTCGCCGGTCGTGTCGAGGGCTGCGAAGAACTCGCGCCCGATATCGAGGCCGAACTTCTCCAGTTCTTCTCGCGGGATATCTTTGTCGAACAGGAGGAACAGGTCGATGTCCTTGTTGAAACGAAGGTCGGTGTCCTTGGCGATGGAGCCGACCAGCATGGGTTCTATCGGCAGCTTCATGCGCTTGATTATGTCCTTTAAGATGTCGAATGACTTATCTAGGACTCTCCTCTCCGACTGGCGCTCGATGCGTGTGGGCGTCACGTCTTCCAGTACGTCCTTCAGAATCCCGGATAGCTCCCCTTTCTCCATGTAAAGAATTAATGGGTGATCTTTAATAAACAGTAAGACGCTAAGCTTCGGCATGCGCCTATGCCTTGTTCCGTTATCTTCCGGCCTTCGTTTTGGCCATCATCTGGTTCGCCTCGGCACTGTAGGACTCGAGCTCCTGCTGAACCTGCATCGCCTGGTTCTTCAGGACCTGCTCATCCTCATCCATCTTTGCTATCTGGCCCTCGAGGAAGACGATGGTATCTTTATTGCTCTTCTCGCTGAAGATGCCGGCACCGGTAGCGATGACACTCCTTGTCTTATCCAGGAGGCGCGCCTTGAGGAAGACACCGGAGCCGATGGGCACCATGCACTCGCTCTCCTTCGCTTCTGGAAGATCCTTGACTGCCTTGATGGTCTCGCTTATCTCGCCGCGCTTGTATTCGACCAGCCCCAGTTGCTTGTTCAGCTCCTGCAGCTCCTTCTGGAGCATCTGCACGCGGTACATGAGTCCCTGGAACCTCTCCTGGTCTTCCTTCTTTATCTTCTCAGCCATTATCGTGATACTCTAGCCGGATATTAGATTCTCGGCAGTTATTCCTTGGCTACGGACTCGATATTTATCCATGCCCTCTTGGTGCCGTGCTCGCTACCGAAGAGCGCGTAGGTCTTCTCTTTGGCCGCTGCCTCGTTCTCAGCCTCGACCGCCCTCTCGAAGACTTTCATCACTCCGCCGATGCGTGCCTCGCCTTTCACAACGAATTTCATTTTATTATTTGATTGCGCTTATTTTGAAGCGTGAATCACAAAAACATCACAAAAAGCCTAAAGCCTCGTTTATGAGGCCCAATTCGATGGGTGTTGTGGCTTCGCCGGTGGCGAAACCCTTGGAGTTCGCGATGATGCAGCAGCCGACCGCCTTCGAACCCATGTTCGCTGATGCGCGGCCGCCCTCGACGCCGAAGATGCCTTTCAACTCTTCCATCTCCTTGTCGCTCGCGTCTGGGGTTACGACAAATCCCTTGTTCGTCGCGAGGCATACAGCCCCGACCTCGCTCGAGCCAGCTATCTTCCTTTGCTCGGTCTCGAAGCCCAAGACCGAATCAATCACTTCCTTCGCCTCGTTTGTGAAGACGTCGCTTACTATGCCCCCATTGTCGTTGGCGACGATGAGGTTCCCCAAGGCCGTGAACTTGTCTGGCACCACAGCGACCTTCCCCATGATCTTGCTTATCTCTTTGAATTCTGAATCGGTTGCCAGGTATGGCAGGACAACACCCTTGCCGTTCCCGGCTGACATGACCCCGGAGAGTGAGAAAGCTGATACGGTAGTGGGAATGACTTTTACCCCGAGGCAATCCCCGAGTCTTCGATACTTGTTCTTGCTCAGGCGGTTGGATACGAGGCAATAAGAATCAGTAGCGAATCCGAACAATCCGATGTAATCCTCGCCGCCGAACTTTATTTGGCAAATGGACATTTTACTTCAGTGGTTCAGCGGTGGCGACACCCTGGTCGTCCTTGGTGACCTTCACCTGCACCCTGCGCGGGGGCTTCTTGCCTCCTTTCTCCCAGATCTCCTGATTCAACTTCTGGCTGACCCTGACCTCGGATGCCTTGGTGTGCTTTGAGACGAATGACTTGACGGCTGCGACCGCCTTCGAGCTCCGCTTGTAGGAGGGCTTGGTCTCGAAGACCTTCCTGAGGGGGATCGTATAAACGACACCCTCGGATTTCTCCTCTTTCTTGTCTTTTTTCGCCATCTTTGTTTGGGTGATGTATCCTTTCGGTAAGATTATCAGAAGATATTATCGCTTCTCCAGCTGCGCCTGCTCTTGGGGGAGAACCTGACCTTGCGGTTCGTCGCTGCGAAGACCCACACCGGGGCCCTCTTGGCCTCTTTATTGGCCTTCTCCAACTTCGTCTTCGATTCCTTGTCTTTGTTCGAGGTCATGTTTGTTAATCCGTTAAATCCGCTTTATCGTACTCTCGCGCTTCGTTTGCTGAAGCCTCGTGAGGATGTCCTTGAGCTGTGCGTCGTCTATTTGCTTGACCTGCCCGGACACATACAACTGCGCCAGGTACATCTTCAGCTTTTGCACCAGCTCAGGTTTTACAAGCCTGAGGTTCGCCAGCCGGTCCTGCGCTTCCTGGGTCAGGAGCCGCTTGACGATCATGTCTATCTGCCGCAGCGCCTTTTGCAACTCGGCCTGCTGCGCCATCTGTTGCGCATCCTGCTGTTGAGCAGCCTGCGCCTGGAGCTGCTGGAGTTTTCTCCTTTTTATCTCTTCCAGCTCGTCCATGATACTGATTGTGATATGCCGATATAACGTATTTATTCGGCTAGATGACAAATCACGCCACCTGATTGGCGAGATTGTCCAGATACGATCGCCCCTTGGCGGTTATCTCGCGTCCCTTGTTGGCCTGCGCCTTTTTGATGAAGCCCAGGCCCTCGAGCTGCTGCACAGCGAGGCGCGTTATCTTCCCGCCCGCAGGCTTGCTCTTCTCCGGCTGAACGCCCTTGTTCTTCTTGCTCTTGTAAAGGTCGCGTAATCGTGATATCCCGATGGGGCCGTTGACGTAGATCTTCCTTAGGATGGATGCCTCCCTGGTGTACCACCAGTTTTCATCCTGCGGCGCCTTCTCCTTCGCGCAGCTGGTCTTCACGTAGCTGCTCCACACCGGAGCCTCTACTTTATCCTTCAGGTCCTCGGCAGCCTTCGCGATGAGCGCGTCTGCCCTGACATCGTATACTGTAGTCATGTTAATCAGAAATGAGAAACAAGCTCTTATATTTGAGCCGACTGGTATAAAAACGATTATCCCCGCATAGTCTACCCCCGGGTGCTTCTATCCGGTTATGTCTTTATATACCTCTATCGCTGCATCCCTTAGTCTTGGGTCTTTATCCTTCCCCATACATACCTTCAGTGGCAGGATAGCAGCCACCCCATGTTCATGGTAATCCTGCTTCTTGAAGTGCTTGAACATGCCCTTGAAGACGGTCTTGATGGCCTTTCTAGCCTCCGTGCCATTTAGGCCGCCCAGCACGAAACGGCTTACAAGGGCTGCGTGCTCGGGACTGTGCTTGGCCGTTTCTATAAGGACTTCAGTCGCGGCCTCAGCTTCACTTGGTCTGCCGAGCGCTCTGCTCATCTTCCTGATCACACTTTCCCCGTTCTCGATGTTCTGGCCTGCCAGCTTTATCAAAACCCTCCGCTCAGCTTTGTTGTCTTTACGCCCAATCCGCGGCGCGACAAAGCGGATTATAGTATCGGCTTGCTCACGTCCATGCCCCCCTATCCCCACTAGCACATCCTCTGCGGTTTTGGGACTCCTGTAATACCTTCTTCCAGCCTCATCCTCTATCTCGTCATCTTCACGTAGCCCCGGGACCATGAACCTTGCTATCTCCTTCGCATGATCTGGGTTCTTGCCGAGTTCTATGAGGATTTCCTTCGCCGCAGGGACCGCATCCGGGTTCTTTAGTACGCCGCCTCCTACAAACCTGGCGACTATGCCCGCATGTTTTGCACTGTGCCGTCCGACTCCTAGGATGACCTTCTTTGCACCGTCGATAGTCCTGGTTTCCCCAAGGCGGTGCCCCACTCCTCGCACCACCTCCTCCGTATTGCGCTTGCCCTCATTGATAAGTGCATCTATCGTGGGATCCTTAAGCTTTGGGTCCCCCAGGCAGTATGAAGCATATCGCATCGCGTTCGTCCACCCCTCGCCGAACTCCTGTTTCACGCTTTTGCGGTTCGGGTCGGACAGGAATCCCCTGACGTGTTCCCGGAACGTCTCATTTTCAACATATTCTCCGGGCGCATCTTCTATCCCGGCGTGTTCGTCCGCCCCCACATGCTTGAACTCTGCCCAAGACGGCGGTCTCCCCCCTCCTCCACCCTTTTTCCTGGCCCTCTTATTCCGCGGCATGTTCTAATTATTGATAATACCTCAAAAATCCCTAAGCCTTCTCTGTCTCAATATCGTACTCATCCTCAAATAGTCCCTGAAAGGTATCTTCAGACGCGACGCGACGTGCGCCAGCGCTTCTTTCTTCGTCTGGAACCTCTCCGGCTTCCTCTCGAACGCTTTCCTCACGTTCTCCCTGACTTCCCAGACGCCCACCGGGACCACGTAGCCCTCGTATATCTCCCTGAAGACCACGGCCCTCGCCTGCCTCTTTAGGCGGTGCATCCCCTCCGCGACCGCGAGGCGGCTGGCGTAGTATCCGCCCCCTTCTTTGTCAGCGTAGTCGCTTCGCCCCTCGTGGGGTTCGCCCTCGACCTGGATTACCGGCTTTTGCATCCCGAGCGTCCAGAGAGTTTGTGGCGCCCAGGCCTCGAACTGCTCGAACTCCCACCCACCCGGCATCAACAAGATCTCGAAGTGATTGTCCAGGTACGTGTTGCTGTACACGCGGAACTCGTTGAGCTCCGGATATTCGCGCAAGTCGGTCATCAATTTCTTGGCGAGCATGTCATCGACAGCAGTGATGCTCCACCGCGTCGGGACGAGCTTCTTGTTCTTCTCGAGGCCGAGCGCCCCGGAAGAGAGTATCTTAGAAAGATAATAAACGTCGTAGCCCTTGTCGAAGAGGGTCTCGCACGCATCGCGTGAGAGGACCTCGTCATGTACGAGCGAATCCACTTTCCTGGGGATCTTCGTGTTGTCGACTATCTTGAATTTCTCGAGGACGCCCGTTGGACCCATCGGCTGCGCGACGTTGGAGAACGAGACGTTGAACCTTGGCTTGTTCTTGAAGGTTACCTCGACGTCAGCCGGCTTCACAGCGAGAGCGAGTTCTTGATTGTCCTCGATGACCTTGGTCCGGCCATAGACGTTCTGCCGGGTGCGCGATCTCACGAGGTTCATCCTCAAGCCGATGATATCGTCGAAGTCGAGGCCGTACCATTTCGATGGGTCGTCTGCCAATGCCGGGTTCTCCGGGTCGATTGCCGACATCGGCCCGACAGCGACGTTCGGGTAGTTGAACCGGCCGACGAATATGGATGGTGGCGACGGGCCGAACATCTCTTGACCTAGACGCTCGTTGGTCTTTGGGGACGTGACGCGTGCTACACGCTGGAGCAGGGGGCAGTAATTGCGCCCGCAGAGGAGGCGCGAGCCTTTGCACATCAGACATAAGTCTGTGCCCTCTTCGGCGCCCTTGAGCATAGCCTTGGTTATCTCGCACTTGATAGGCTTGGTCGGTACGTTCATTCTCCCCCGGATGATTAGCCGAGAGAAAGAAATAAATCAGACTCAAGGATTTCCGAAATAGATGGTAATCCATTCCGGGCTGTTCTTTTGCAGCCTGATGCCGAATGATGCGTCGTTGATCGATGTGATGACTTGGCCATCGAAATCTAAATATGATCCAATTTCGAAGATATGGTTAGCGCTCTGGTCTTCGATATCGAAACCTATCGTGAGGTTCTCCAAACCTTCGACAACTAATACGTCCTCTACAGCTAAGATGGAATCACTCGGCATGAACACAGAGCCACACCATACACTATCGGCTTCTGGATGGTTCAGCAGCCATTTCATACAGTTGGCAGTCTTGTATTTGTATGTAGCCGGGTCGAATTCGAAATGAGCGTCCCTTTGGAAGATCCAATCATTCGTCTTCTGGTGTTCTATTATGAATTGCGCCCTGATAGTCCCCAATTCAAGATCTCCACGTGCTTGATCTTCGCCGAGTTTTACTACCTCACGTTCAAGTACCCTGGCCCCCCACTCTTCTAGGTCATAGAATGGATAAGCCCACTCTTCCACTACTTTCCTCGGCGCGGCTTTGAATACCGCCCAGGTCTCTTCGGCTTTTGCCTTTAGGTTCAGGAAATGGGATTCTATTGTCTCAGTCCCGTCGCTAAACCTGTCTATTGCCCCATTCTTGAAGGCATTTAATTCGTAGCTCATCTCATTGCTTACTCCCAGCAGTCCTGAAAGGGCGCCGAGTTTAGTGAATTCTGTGCCAGCATACATAAAGTCCGCATCGCCGGCTCCGCTGATCCATAAGACTGGTGGTAGAGCCCCTTCAGTCCTCGTTTTGATTGCTCGCAGTTCTTCGGCTATCGGCTCCCCGTAGTCGCACCATATTTCATTCTGGAAATACTCTAAAGCGTCGGCTCCCTGCGGGGCAGGACATTCTGTCTTCAACCTACTTGAAGCTTCAGCATCGCTGAGCTCGATAGCTTGGAATTCACATTCTTGCCCCCATGACATGAATCTTGATAATACCTCGATATTAGGGTTATAGCTGCTGCCCACACCCACATGATCGTTAACATCTACGGGGTGGCATGAAGGTGAGATATAAAATCGGACATTATCCTTAGCGATTATGTGATCTTCAGAACACTCGAGTTTATCGCTATCGCAGCTGAATCCAGCCTTGACTATTGGCTGAATTCCCCTGGTTTTTATATCCTCGAGGGCGAGGTAATCTATGGTGCCCCTAACAGCGTCGTCTATGGGCAATCCACTCTTTATTATTGCCATATCAGAAAAGCTATCCCTTTCGCTCAAAAGGCATAATGGCCGCGTATCTCTCCCCACTTCTGCCGCCGCGATTATTTCGGCGATGGGGCTGGATATGCATTCTGCCCCCTGAATGAGGGATAATAATCGGGTCTTCAGCGTTTGACCTTCCAGCCAAGCGTAAATCAATGCTATTATTAGGACTATACAAATCACTATCGTCACTGTCCTGCGCTTGGTGAGCTTGGGTTTCATGGGCTATCAGTTATTGGCTGCGTAGATAAAAATCCCTGCCGGTTTTTATCCACTTAGAACTTAAAATCATATGGTCACGCTGCTGCTGTTCCCGTTCAAGGTGATGCGAGAGCGCATCGCCACGATAATAATCCCGGCTATACCGATAGTCATGCTGCTTCTGCTCCTCACGATGCAGTTCGGTGTCGGCAGCGTCCAGGAGACGCTGGTCAGGAGCGATGATTATCTCGGTGGGGAGATATATCTTGCCGCCGCGAACCTCACCGCATACAACGACCTCGCGCCGAACACGCTCATGCCGCTCATCCGGCTTAGCGGGATGGCTGCGAATACGCGGATACAGGATTTCTACGGACCGACGAAGGCGAACTTCCTAACGGTCTTTATCGTCATCTTCCTCGGCTACCTCAGCTATGCCATGGTGTCGCGCATAGTCTACGAGATGGAGCGGGAGAAGAAGACATATCTCGGCCTGGCGGGCGTCAATGCAGCGTCGATAACACTCTCATTCGTGGGCGCGCTCTTCATACTATTCGTCTCGTCTTTCGCACTTGCTGGCCTGGAACTGGCCCTTACAGTCAACTTTGGGCTGTTCTTCACGTTCATGATCCCATATGCGGCGATGGGCAAGCCGCTGGGGGAGAGCATGTACCGCGGCTTCAGGTTCGCGAGCGGGAATCTGGGGAAGGTAGTGAGCGCATATATCGCCTGCATGGGCATCGCGATAATGGCGCCTGTGGGGCTTTTGCTCTTCACGACACCGATAATCGTCAACCTCAACTCGCCGACTGTCATAGCGGCGATGAAATTGATTCTTGGGCTTCTATCCGTATCCTTCGCTCTCTTCTACCAGCAGACGCTATGTTCTGGGGTGGTGATGGACGCGGAGCTGCACAAGGACGAGATAAAGGGATAAGATGACACCACATCCGAAGCCGGTCTGGAGGGAGTATACCGTTAAAAAGAACAGTAGAGGATGGCAGATTGCGCTCCATGGGGATGGGAAGCTCTCGATACACCCGAGAGATATATCTGATTTCAGGGGGTATATCACAAGCTTGCGGCCACTGACTCAAAGGCGTGTTAGGAAACACTTCCTTGAGGAGATAAGAAAAGTATGCGAGAAGCAGGATTATGTCCATCCGGACGACGTCTATCTCGACCCGGAAGGTGAGTTCTTCCCTTCTCGCTCGGCCCCGCCCAGGCGCAAGCGCTGAACTGCGCCGCATTCTAGACAGGTAGTCTTGAGCCAACCGTTCTCCGTTCTTGAGCGAGATGTCTTTCCCTCGACGAAGAACGTCCTGCACTTCCTGCAGAACAGCTTCTTCTGCTCGCGCTTCAGTCTGAGCTGGAACTTCAGTTTGATACGCCAGGCCTGCTCGACTAGCTTCTTGGCTTCCTCTAGGCCGCCCTTGGTGGCTTCATCCTCCGCCATCTCGAGCAGTTTCTCTATCCTCGCCTTGGCGATGCCTCTTTCTTCACTCTTCGAGCCCTTTTTCATAGTTCTCAATCACCTGTTTTATGACGTCAGGGATCTTTAGTAGCTGGTCACCCAATGATACCTTGTAGTCGGCATGACTGTAGACTTCGCTTACGTAGTCGCCTTCAGTGAACCCGCCTACGACCACGGTAGCGTGCCTTCCGGCCTCCTTGAACACTTCGTCCAGCCCGCGCCTCCGGCCCTCTGGACTCATTACGATGACCCTGCCCGCCCCGTCCATGTTCAGCGCGGCGGTGAAGTCTGCATCCACGCTCTCGAGGCCCTTGAATGCCTCGTCGAATTCGTGGTATTCCTGATCGATGGGCTTCATCATGTCGAGTTCGACTGCCTTGTCGCCGCGGAAGTGGAGTATCACCTTGAGCTGGCCTTTCTTGTTCAGCTCGGAGTGCTGTAGATTGAGCAGGACTAGATGTATGGTTCTCATTATATCTGGATCTATGTCTACGATGAGTAGTGTGAGCATTTTATGTTTAAGCGAGCATATGTAAAAAACACAGTATGTAAAGACTATTTCTTCCAGAAGCGACTCGTGCGGACGAACTCCCGCTCCGCCTTTAGTATCTCCTTGAAGAAATCATCGCCCTTGGGTTTCTTCTCGAGGATGCGCTCAGTAGTCATCGGCCCCACCCCACGCGCGTTCATGGCGAGGAGGGCTTCCTTCCCGTAGGAGTAGATGAGCGACGCGGATTGGTGCGCGCGTTTAAGGAACTTCCTCTCGCCCTTCTCCATGGGTTCGCCCCTGTTGGTCTTCTTGACTATCTTGCTCAACTCCTCGGCCTTCGAGCCCATGTTCGCCAGCATCCAAGAGTCGCATGAGGCGCACTTCATCGGGAACTCCAGGCGCTCGATGGTCCGCTCCCGCTCGACGTGGCCGCAGTGCAGGCAGACAAGGCTGACCTTCTTCTGGACCAGGCGGTTCCGTACTGTATCGACGATGGCCTTTTCCGGCACCTCGGCCCTCACCGCGTCGCGGAACTCCTCCAGGCCGAACTTGGAGAGCGGCGTGAGGCTCTGGCTCTCGATCTTCACAGCCTTGGACTTGATGTCTGCCAGGACCTTCTTGGTGTCCTCTAAGTCGAAGTATTTCTTGAAGACCTCCGTCAGGGTCTCGTCATAGACCGCGCTGCCCTCGTATGCGTCCATCACCCGCTTGAGGTTTATCTCCCTGAAGTTCGCGTCTTTCTTGAAGATCCCGAAGCGTTTTCCTACGTGCACGAACGCGAACCTGAACAGGCTGGTCTGGCTGATTATCTTCTCCAGGATGCTCTGGACGCTGAACGGGTTCAGCCCCCTTATGGTCTTGATCACATCGTCTTTGGTCAGCCCGCTGGCAGTGAGTATTATCCGATAAGGATCGACCTTTATCCCTACTGTCTCGCCGTATTTCGAGCTCAAAAGGGCGCCCAGTAGACGGCTCAGGGTCTCGTTGACCTTCGTCCCGAAGCATGAGTTTATGACTATGTGGTTGTAGTCCTCTATGTAATTCTCGACTACTACCAACTTGTCTGTCGGGACCAGCCCCTTCTCGCTCTGTTCCTTGAGGGTCTTGATGAGGAAATCGAGGCCCTTCGCGTCGACGGGGAGCTCCACCTTCTTGGTGATGTCCCCCCTCTCCTTGCCCTTAGTCGCCATCTCGGCGATCACTCCCCGAAGCCTTCCGACCTCCTGTGCGACCTCGTATGGCACCGGGATGTCCTCCCCGACCCACACGGGCGTGTCGGCCCCTATGTCGCTGACTGGGACGACCATCACCCTGCGGTCCCGGAAGTCTACGATGCGCCAGGCTTCGCCCTTTAAGATGAAGACGTCATTGGCGTAGCACTCGGCGACGAACTCTTCGTCGAGGACGCCCACCGGCTTGCTCGCGGCGATGTCGATGACCGTATAGCGCTGGTAGCTTGGGATGGTCGAGAGGTTCTCATAGTAGTAGAACAGCGAGTTCTTGCGCCGCGAGAGCATGGTCTCGGTCCAGCCGACGAGGCGCAGGCGTTTGAGGACATCGACCACAGAGTCGAACTGCTTTCGCTTCAAGTTCTTGTAGGGGTATGCCTTCTTGATTATCGTGAAAGCATCGTTTATCGCGATGTCGCCGTAATCCATGGTCAGGCCGACTATCTGGTGGGACAAGACATCGAGCGAGTTGCCGAAGAAGTCGGTCTTCTCGAGCCTGCCTTCGAGGGCGTCCTTCGCCACGACCGAGGCCTCGATGAGGTCGTCGAAGTCGCCTGTGAGGACGGTCCCCCGGGAGGTCATGTCCCTCCGGTGCCCGCTCCTGCCCACGCGCTGTATGAGCCGTGAGACCTGCCTGGGCGAGTTGAACTGGATGACCTGTTCTATGTCGCCGACGTCTATGCCCAGCTCCATGCTCGACGTGCAGACGAGGGTCTTCAGGTATCCGCCTTTCAGCTTCTTCTCCGCCTCGATCCGCTCTTCCTTCGAGAGTGAGGAATGGTGGATGCCCACGTCTTTTACTCCCTTGAGCTGGTTGGTGAGAAGTTCGGTCGCGACGCGCGTATTCGTGAAGATGAGGGTCGACTTCTTCCCTGATATATCGCTTATCCGCGTCAGGACATGACTCGGCTTCTCGACTCTTAGCTCTAGGTGTTTGAGGCTCTCGTCGATTATGGTCTCTTCCAGTTTGAAGAAGTCGGCTACGAGCTCCGGGGTCCCGACTGTCGCGGAGAGGCCGATGGTCTGGAAGTTGCCGCATACTTTCCTTAAACGCTCGAGTCCGACTGCGAGCTGTGTGCCCCGCTTGTCCGATATCAACTCATGGACCTCGTCGATGATGACGTGCTTGACGCTCTCCAGGTGTTTGCGCATGACCTTTGCGGGCAGGATGGCCTGTAGGGTCTCCGGCGTGGTGATGAGGATATCTGGAGGCTTGAGTCTCTGTTTCGCCCGCTGGCTCTGGGGCGTATCTCCGTGCCTGACCTCGATATTCAGCTCCAGCTCCTCGCACCACTTCTCCATGCGGCCGAGCATGTCCCTATTCAGCGCGCGCAGCGGGGCGATATACAGCGCGTGAATGCCCGGCTTGGTGGACTTCTCCCTGAAGAGGAAGTCGAGTATGGGGAGGAACGCGGCTTCTGTCTTGCCGCTGCCAGTGGGTGCTATCGAGAGGATGTTCTTGCCCTCAAGGATGGCCGGGATGGCCTGTTCCTGGATGGAGCTAAGCTCGTCGAAGTTGCTTTCCACCAGCCGCTTGAGCTCAGGAGTGAACCTATCGAGTACGTTCATAGGACTATAGTATCAAATGTTATTATCGCCGACCCGGGCTATGTTTGCACCTTCCCCTTTAAAAGGTCATCGGGTGCCAGTCAGCTCGCCCAGTGTCCCGAAGTAGCTCCCGTCGAGCATGAAGAGTTCTGCTGCGTCGAGGTCTGCCAGGTTCTTCATCAATGGCCCCACCGGGCCATTGACGTTCAGGCAGATGCCTCGTGCGTTTTGGTCGAATGTGGGGATTACTGTGACATAAGTCTCATTTTCCTTCAGTTTTGTCTCGACCCAGACCGGGAGGATGTAGGGTTTGATGTCGGCGACCCTTATCGCAGGGTGGGTGTGCGCCTTGATTATGTGGTTACAGGCAAGGAGTTCTTCACTCGGCGTCGTGTGGCCGTGGAAGTAGCCGATGCCGCTTTCGATGAACTCCATCTCGAGGGTGATACCAGGCGGGAGTAGGTTCTCGATGCCGCCGTCGTGGTTCCCCTTAGTCAGGATTATCTCGCTGACGTAGCTCTTCAACGAGTTCAGGAACTCTGGTACTTCGTAATACTCCTGCCTTGAGGTTATAGGGATGTTGTGCTTGAGGTCGCCGAGAATGATCAGCCGCTTTGCTTTGGTCTCAGCGAGCGCCTGTTGGAGCCGCTCCAGCTTCGGCTGGGTCTGCGACGGCACGTGCACGCCCTTTTCGAACAATTCGTGCTCGATGCCGTTGTGCAGGTCGCCGACTACGAGGCTGTTCCCTGCGACCAAACAGGGTCTGTCCTCCAGAAATCGAGTTTCCATGATTATGAGTTAAAGATTCAAGACAATAGGTCGCCTAGCCGCTCAAGCGCCTTGGTTATATTAGAAGCAGAGACTGAATAAGAGCAGCGGACGTGGTCCTTGCCGCTCGGGCCGAATACGCTGCCTGGGACGACAGCGACCTCCGCATCGGTTATCGCTTTCTCTGTGAATTCCCCGTCGCTCATTCCCGTCCCGGAGATATTCGGGAACGCGTAGAATGCGCCCGCCGGCATGTGGCATTCGATCCCCGGGAGTTTGTTCAGGCCGCCGACCAGGAGCCTTCTCCTTCGGTCATAAGCGCGCACCATGGAGTCGACGCTCTCTTCGATGCCTGGCTCGAACGCGGCGAGCATCGCATACTGCGAAATAGAAGGCGCGCATAGCAGGTTGTATTGATGGATCTTTCTGATCGGTGCGATGAGCTTCTCTGGCCCCGCGATGTAACCGACGCGCCAGCCAGTACACGCGAACGCCTTCGAGAAGCCGTTCAAGGTGATCGTCCTCTCAGCCATGCCGTTCAAGGAAGCGATAGAGACGTGCTTCTCCTCGTAGATGAGTTTTTCGTATATCTCGTCGGAGATGACTACAAGGTCGTTTTCGACAGCGAAGTCGGCGATTTCCTCCAGGTCCGACTTCCTTAAGACGCCCCCTGTGGGGTTGTTCGGCGAGCAGATGAGGAGCGCCTTGCTCTTCTCGCTGGCAGCTGCTTTCAGGCCGTCCACTGTGACTCGAAACTCGTTTTCTTCTTTGGACGGGACGAAGATCGCTTTCCCGCCGGCGAGCATGGTCAGCGGCTCATAGGCGACATAACATGGCTCTGGGATGAGGACTTCGTCTCTTGGGTCCAGCAGTGCGCGCAGGACTATGTCCAGCCCCTCGCTGCTGCCCGCGGTGATGAGGATGTTCTCGTTCTCTGCTTGGATGTTGTTCTCTCTTGCTAATTTCTCGCTTATGCGGTTGCGGAGTTCGAACAGCCCCGAGTTCGAAGTATAATGCGTCCTGTTCAACTCTATCGCGCGCGCAGCGAGCTCCTTTATCTCGTAAGGTGTGTCAAAATCTGGTTCGCCCACGCCGAGGCTGACTATGTTCTTGGATTTGGCCGCCAGGTCGAAGTAGCGCCTTATCCCGGATGGCGGCACATTCTTGACGCGGTCAGAAATCGGGTCTTTCATTTGTTTGGTGGGATCGATTAAGGCGACATGACTAGTTTGTCATCAGCTCGCTCGCGCTTGAAGAGCGCGCCGTTCTCCTTGAATTTCTTGAGGACGAAATGGGTGTAGGTCGCTGTGACTTCCTTCTTTGTCGCCAAGACGTTCGTCACGAAGTCACCGACTTCGCGCAGGCTGCCGACCCGTATTTTCACCATGAGGTCGTACTCACCTGACGCGACGCACACTTCCTGGACCTTCTCATTGGCTGCGATGAGCTCACAGAGCTGGTCGAAGCCGGTCCGCTCCTGCGATGCGACTTTTACCTCGATGTATGCTGTGACGTAGTCTTTCCCTGCTGCGTCCCAGTCGACGGTCGCGCCGAAGCCGCGCAGGATGCCGCGCTCCCTGAGGTCGGAGATGCGCTGCTTGATTTCATCCTCGTCTATTCCGAGCATGGTCGCCAGCTCGGAATCGCTAAGGCGGCCCTCTTTCTCCAGGGCCTCTAGGATGCCAGAATCAGTGTAGTCCATCTTTGATCACTTTTGGTTATAGAATAGGAATTGAGAAAAACATCACGCCTTGGCAGCTGGCTTGGCCGCGGGCTTCACTCCTGTGGCTGCTTGTGCGGCTTGAGCTGGCTTCGCGGGCAGGTTCTTCCCCGGGCACTTGATATTGGTGCAGATGGTCCAGGGGACCTTCTTCCCTTTGGTCCAGATATTGACTATCGGGTAGCCGCACTTGCCGCACTCCTTCCCCGCCGGCTGGATGCCCCCCTTCTGGGGCAGCGGCTGGGTATTCGTGCACTTTGGGTAGTTGCTGCAGCCGAGGAATCGCTTCTTCGTCTTTGGATTGACTCTTACTATTAACATGCCGTCGCCGCAAACTGGGCATTTGCCGATGGCTTCCTGCTGCGCTTCCTGCTCTGCGGTCTCCTTCTGCGCGCCCCTGAGTTCGCTGCCTATCTCCTTCTCATCCTTCTTGAACTTGTCGCATATCTTGACCAGGACCGTTTTTGCCTTCGCTTCGATGTCCTTTCCGTCTTTCTTCCCCGCCATGACCGTTTCCATCTCGTCCTCGAAGTCCCGCGTGAGCTGTTCATCGAGGATGTCTGGCGCGTGCTTCTCGAGCGTTTCGACAGTCGTTATGCCCAGTTCCGTCGCCTGGAGCGGCTTGCCGATAAGGTATTCGCGCCTGAAGAGGGTGTCGATGATGGTCGCCCTGGTCGCTTTCGTCCCCAGGTTTCTCTTCTCCAGTTCGCTGATGATCGAGGATTCAGTGTATCTCTTCGGCGGTTGGGTCATCTTCTTTTCCTTCGAGACCTTCTTCACGGCGACTGAATCGCCCTCCTTCAGCTCAGGGAGCGTGATCTCTTCGAACTTCGCGTACTTCCCATAGAGCTCGTGCCAGTTTTTTTCAACAGTCCGCTTCCCTTCGGACTTGAAGTCCTCACCGTCGATGGCTGTTATGACCTTCATGCTCTCCCTTATCGCCCATTCGCCGAAGGTCGCCATGAAGCGCCTCACGATCAAATCGTAGACCTTCGCCTCCTGCGACCCCAGGCCCTGCGGGCTCTCGCCGGTCGGGTATATTGCCGGATGGGCCGGGTCTGTCTTCTTTCCGTTGTTGGGTTTGAGCGACGCCTTCTTAAGGAGGAATCCGCAGCCGTCCATGTACTCGCTCTGCCCGCCGACCTTCTCCAGCAGCTTCCTGTAGCCGATCGTCGGCGGCAATTGCTGCGAAGAGGTTCGCGGGTATGAGATAAGCCCTGATTCGTAGAGCGACTGGCCTATCTCTAGTGTTCTCTTCGGCGCGATGCGGTGATGCCGGTGGCACTCTACCTGTAGCGAAGTGAGGTCGAAGGGGTTCGGAGGCGGTTGCTTGTACTGTTTGCGGTCTACGGTTTTCACGTTCCCGGTCTTCTCGCCCTTGCAGGCTTCGTAAGCCTTGGTGGCTTCTTCCTCCTTCTCGAATTTCTCCTTGATGTGCACGGCTTGGAAGTCCTGCTGCTTGTTCAGCAGCGCCGACAGGACCCAGAATGGCTCCGGCTTGAACGCTAGGATCTCCCTTTCCCGGTCGACTATGAGCTTGAGCGCCGGACCTTGTACGCGGCCTATGCTCAGGGTGCCGCGGGCATTTGCCTTCCTCAGGGCGCTGATGAGCGCGCGGGAGAGGTTTATGCCGTAGTACCAGTCCAGGACGTGGCGTGTCAGGCCTGCCTCTGTCTGGCCCGAATCGAATTTTTCGAGCTTGTCGTAGGCCTCACGCAGGTCTGGATATGTTATGGTCGAGAAGTGCATCCGCTTGATGTCTTTCTTGCCCGCGCCGATGGCATGTTTAAGGACATTGTACCCTATGACGCTCCCTTCGACATCGTAGTCGCATGCGTTGACGAACTCGTTCGCCCCCTTTCCGAGCGCCTTGAGATTGTCAAGGTATTTTTTCGTGAAGGAAGCGCCCCTCTCTGTAGTGTAACTCGGCACCCACTCGATGTCGAACACAGGGTAGTTGAGGTTCCACTTCGGGTTCTTGGTCTCGCGGAGCGTGTAGATGTGGCCGACTGCCGGGGCGATTATTACGTGTTTCCCATCGGCGTCGATTTCGTAATATGGGACGCCCGCGCGGTTTTTCTTCTGCGCGCTGCCCAGCGCGTAGGCGATCTTCTGGGCGACCTTCGGTTTCTCCGCGACGATGAGCTGTGTAACCACGGCTTTGTTTTCGATGACCATGTTTAAAAACCGAATCCAGGATCGGACGTTTGTGACATGCGATTTTTTGTCTTCTAGTTCTAAATTACTCATGTTCAGCTGGTTCGGCCCTTTGGGGTCTAAGAGGAATCCATTCCCTATACGATCTGTTTGTGTTTTTGGCGAATCTTCGACCCATCTAGTCCCTGTTATAGCCGAGGCTCTCACAGGCAAAAGGACAAAAGAGCGCAACTTCAAGCTGACTCTGGACGGAAAAGAGTTATGGGTCTCGGTATCGCCACATGGGCTATACCCCTCAGAACACAGGGGTGTGCGCATAGCTGCCGGCGACATCGAGGAGCCGGGAGTGTTGATCTCGCCCTTACAAAAGAACATGTTCGATAGAGAAAAGACACCCAACACTTCCAAGAAAGCCGTTGATGCATATTTCAAGCGTTTGGATGATAAGCGTGTGTTCTCGCTGGCTGAGCCGCCTCTTAGGGCACTCTATCCATATGGCGCGAGACTCGACAAGGATGTTGAGAATACGCCGCCTCTTGAGGGCCGGGATTTGGAGATATTCTTCAAGTTCAAGAAAGAGTTGTTAGACCGCCTGCGCACCGAATGGAATAGGCATAAAAGATTACAGCATAAGAAATGAAGACCAAGTTCGACATGCAGAGGGACGACGCCATGAAGGGATTGGCGAAGGCGCGGGAAGAGGGAAAAGCCGACGAGGACATCGCCTCGCTGGTCGACGCGATAAACTCTAAGAAGGACCTTTACACTACATCCTCATGCGCCGGCAGGATATGCGTGCTTCAGACGCCGATGGTCCACGACAAGCTGAAGAGCGAGTGGCTGGGGAAGTGGCATCGGGAGGTTACACTACAAGAAGTCAAGGAGGCTCTGGCCAAGCACGAGCAAAGCAAGGAAGACATAATATATCTACAGGCGGAATGTCCTATACTTCACGTCGTGGCGCGCGACTTGGATGCAGCGAAGAGACTCCTTAAACTCGCTCAGGAATCGGGCTTCAAGCGGAGCGGCATCCAGGCAGTGAACAAGGAGCGGGTAGTGCTTGAAATACTATCCACTGAACAGATGGAGGTCCCGCTGGCAGAGGGTGGAGCCGTTCTGGTCGATGACGATTATATTGACTACATTATTAAGGTAGCGAATGCGAAGCTCCGGACGAGCCGGAAGAAGATGACCAAGCTGGAGAAGATGGTGAAGGGGCTTTGACTTTGAATCGAAAAACAGACATGAGTTTTGACATCGTGGGCGATATAGCAATCGTCGAGGACAAGGAAACAGCCGAAGAGGCGAAGAGCCACAAGAACGTTCATGTAATCCTGCTCAAGAAGGGCGAGGTCGAGGGCGAGTTCCGCGTTAGGGATTACAAACTACTCTCGACTGACAAAGCCAGCCGCGACTTCTCCTGGGCCCCGAAGGCCTTCAGGCCGAAGAAGGCGACGGAGACCATCCATCGCGAGAGCGGCTGCCGGTTCAAGGTCGACCCGACGAAGGCGTATTTCTCCGTGCGGTTGGGGCATGAGCGGGAGCGCATCGCGAAGCTGGTGAAGAAGGGCGAGTCGGTGCTGGTGATGTTCGCCGGAGTTGGGCCGTATCCTATCCAGATAGCGCGCAACGCGGAGCCGAAGCGTGTTGTTGGGATCGAGCTGAATCCCGATGCAGTGGAACTGTTTAAGGAGAATATCATCCTGAACAAGGTCGAAAACGTCGTCGACGCGATTGCCGGGGACGTCAAGAAGGTCGTCCCAAAGTTTAAGGAGAAGTTCGACAGGGCGATCATGCCTCTGCCCAAGGAGAGCGAGCTGTTCTTAGACATCGCTTTGAAAGTAATCAAGCATGGCGGGACCATACACTTATACAAGATACTACATGAGAACGACCTGAAAGAGTTCCTTAAACAGTTGAAGGAGTCGACGCTGCCGCCGGGCGCGCGCATAAAGACCGTGAAGGCGGGCGCCTACGCCCCAGGGAGCTGGAGGTACTGCTTCGACATCAAAGTAAGATAACCTTTTCTTTCCTTAAACCTAAATTACCAAAATCACGAAAATGGCATTGAAAGCACAGAAGGTCGGCCAGGGGGAGCCGTATAAGCCCAAGGAAAGCCGCAAGAAACAGATATTCCTGTTGTTCGTATTGGTGATGATATTCACTGGTTTCACGCTCACGGCCTTCATCCAGCCGAGCTACAACGGGCGCGCTTCCAGCTCAGACGAATCCGAATCGAAGCCACTGGTCCTCGGCTCGAAAGTATCGATATCGCAAGCCGAAGTGCTCGAGATATACGACGGGAAATATTCGGTCATGGGCGAAGTCAACCCCTTGATCAAGCTGGAGCAGCGCATAGGCGGCGACTTCCTCATACTCGACGAGTCCCTCGCGATATTGAACACGGGCGCGGACCTAGAAGACATCCAGGGATACCGGGACGAAGACAAGACGATAATATTCATACGCGCCAAGTGCAAGGCGAAGGACGAGATGGATTGCCTCGTGGGCGCGAACCACGCGGTGGGCGATACGCTAGCCATGGAGGTCTATGATCTCGAAGGCCCGAGCGTGCGCCTCAAGACCCAGAAGCTGGGCATCATCCTCCCAGGCGATCTAATCGAAGAGCCGGAGGTGGACGAGCTGGACGAGGCGGATGAGGCCGAAGAATGGCAAGAGGGACCAGGGGATAACACGACCGACAACGCGACCGGCACCCCTGGCGAGAACGAGTCATCACCATTCCAAAGCTGGGACAATACCACACTATGAACGACCTGATAACGCAGAACATAATCGAGATCGTAGAAGAAGCCGAACTGGACAAACTGGTCAAGAGCAAGAAGAACCCGGTGGTCTACTGCGGCTACGAGACGAGCGGCCAGGTGCACATCGGGACGATGGTCACTGTCCAGAAGCTCCTGGACTTCCAGAAAGCAGGCTTCGAAGTAGTGGTTCTCTTCGCCGATGTCCACACACTCCTGAACAAAAAGGGTGAGGAGGACTGGATAAACGGTATGGTCGAGTACTGGAAGCAGTGCTTCATCGCTCTGGGCCTGGACCCGAAGAAGACACGCTTTGTCAAGGGCTCTGAGTTCCAGTACAAGAAGGAGTATATGCACGACGTCTTGAGTCTCGGATTGAACATCACAGTCAACCGCGCCACGAGATCGATGCAAGAAATCGCCCGCGACCTGGAACATGCACGAGTCTCTCAGATAATCTATCCGATAATGCAGGCCGTGGATATCAAGCACCTCGGCGTGGACATAACCTATGGCGGTATCGAGCAGCGGAAGATACACATGCTCGCGCGCGAGGAGCTCGAGAACATCGGCTATAAGAAGGTCATCTGCATGCACACGCCGCTCATAGTATCACTCCAGGGACCCGAGACGAAGATGAGCTCGAGCAAACCGGAGACCGTCATCGCAGTCCAGGAGGATGAGACGTCGATAAGGAAGAAGATATCGAAGGCCTACTGTCCGGCTGGCGAGATTGAGAACAACCCGATATTGCAGGCGTTCCAGCTGCTCATATTCCCGAAGACCGGCGCAATCACGATCAAGCGGCCCGAGAAGTTCGGCGGGAACCTCGAGTTCGGCTCCTACGATGAGCTGGCGAAAGCGTTCAAGGGAGGGAAGCTGCACCCGCTCGACTTGAAGAACGCGTGTTCTGATTACCTGGTCGAACTCCTTAAACCCGTCCGCGATTACTTCAAGAAGAACCCAAAGCTCTTGGATGTACTGAAGTGAGGTGCCCAGACCCAAACCAGAACGCAAGGAGGGTCCGCATAATGAGGACCCGCGCCCGAAGGGCGGCAAATTCAGGATATCAGGCAAAGACCTGGCTAATGTCTATGCTAAGCGCGGCATCAAGCTGAATAGGGGTATCAAAGAAGGCGAGTTCGAGGTATACTATGACTTATCGGGTTCCGACACCGGCGGCAACATAGACGTATTCTTCATGCCCCCGCTGGAGCGCGTACCTCCTGCGAGCACCTCATTGCAGGTTCTATCCATGCGGGATGGTTATGGAATATCCAACGCCCAATCCCGGTTCAGGCGCCCGCACGGGAGCTCCGACGCACTGAGGCAGTTCTCCGACAAGAAGATAGGGATGCATATAGCGCTCGATGCGCTCAAGGTCTTCCATGAGGGTGTTCCAAAACCGATACACATAGCCTCCCCGGCCGACAAGGTCCTGCAATGGGGCAAGGCCTCATACTTCTTCAGGTCCCTTTCTGGTTTCGTCCCTTACCTCCGCAAGGAGTCGCCCCCGGACGTCTTCCAGAAGCTATTGACGCGCATTGTGTTCGAAGATCCGAATGTCGGGACGATATGGTCGGTGAACGATCCGGACCTGCCCGGCCTCGACAAGGCCGAAGCCGATGCCACAGAGGCGAGAAAGCATTTCGAAGCAGCAAAATCGGAGAAGGACCCTGAGAAGGCAAAGGAGCACCTGAAACAAGCCAGGGCGCTGGTCCCCGGCAGGAACCTCTTGCGCCGCGCAGCTGCCGAATACGTCGAATCCCGCCCCCAGGGAGCCCGCCCCCTCGGCAAGAAGATGGCCAAGGCATACTATTCCACTATCCCGCGCCAGCACGGCTTCAAGGACCTGGGGCATAAGACCTCACTAGGCCTCAATATCCGCGACTTCCCTGTCTTGACTTATGTGCCGGAAGAGGGCAGCGTCGATGAGGCTTTCAAGAAGGCTATGAAGCCAATGCCTCTGAAGATAGGATAGCTGAGCATGTATCCTGCCGAGCCCCTGAACATGCTTTTTTAACTCTAATACGGTTAATTTAACCTATTAGAGGTTTATTCGTTCCTCGAGCCTCTGAAGCCCAAGATGAAAGACCTGACCGAACTGGGATTCACGGATTATGAGAACAAGGCATACGTAGCCCTGCTGAAGAACGGCACGCTAGACTCGCGGAAGCTGAGCAAGGCGACCCAGATACCATACACGAAGATTTACACTACACTGAATGCGTTAGCGAGGAAAGGCTTCATCGAGAAATCGAGGACAAGGCCGGCGGTATATACCCCACTCGAGCCCGAGGCGGCTGTAGACGCATATATGGACAAACACATCCACAGCCTCAAGAAGGCCCAAGATCGCGTGACTCGTGACCTGCTCAGGATACGATATAACTACGAGCCGGCCCCCTCGGAGAACGTCATCGTCGTCACCGGGCCGAACGCTCAATTGAAGATAATGGAGGCCATGTACCACAATGCGTCCCAGTACGTCAAAGAGATATCGCCGTATGACCAGGCATTCGACGTCAGCCATGCGATAGGCTCTGCGGCGGCGCGCGACGTGGAGGTGATGCGCGTGACCACGAAACTGCACGATGCGGCGCGAAAGGAGGCGGCGGAGCACCAGAAGCTGCGCGCGGACGTAAGGTATTACCCTGCCGAGGATATCTATCTTTGCATACGTGATGGGGAGGAGGCCTGGCAGAGTGTCGCGAGTCCTCATACCCCGGGCGAGATGATGCTCATGCACCTGCGCGACAAGGATTTCATAGCCGCGCTTGACGACTATTTCGACACTGTTTGGGGAAAAGCCGAGGTAATATAATTTTATGAGCCGGAGCATAATATGCCGACTGCGACCGTCAGAAAGAAGGGAACCACCAGGACCTCGATAAGCGGGGTCTTCAAGGGACTCGAGCCCGGGAATTTCTACTTTCGGAATATGCCCTGGCTGAAGCAGCATGAGCATCCCATCTCCAAAAAGATAGCGGAGGAGGCTAGAGACGGCGAGTTCACGATCTTCAACAAAGTGATGGAAGCTGCCGTCAAGAAGGGCATGTCCCCCCTGCGCCCCAAGGACATCGGTGTCTTCGTCTCATGGATGATAAAGAACCTGCCGGTCAAACATTATACAGAAACTGATGCCGCGCATCAGCCACTCTACCGCAACCTCGGGGTCTGGCACATGGCGCTGAACAAGGAACTGCCGAAGGACATGCCGGCAGACCGGAGGATAAAATTCGCTAGACACTATCTAAGGTACATCGACCATATAGCATCTGGCGGCGACGAACGCGAGGCGGCAGGCAAGTTCGTCGATGATGTGGGCCCGGAGGATGCCCGCCGGATAATAGAGGCCCCATTATCGCCAGCCTACGACACCTTCGATGGAAGGGCATTTCTGAAGACATTCTCCAAAAGGACGGGGCATGAAATATTCGTTTTCGACCGGGCAGCCCTCGAGAGGCATCATGGTGGCGACAAGGCCCTACTGACCGAAGAGGGGCTTGCAGAGGCTAAAAGACAGGGCTGGCACGACGATGACCGGAGCTATGTAATACACGTGGACAGCCATATGAAGATGACCCCAGACCAGCATTGGGCTTTATTTAAGGGCGACGTGCTCGATCATGTGCGGGCGCGCACGAAGGCCGAATCCGCCGTCGTGTAATCCCTCACTCGCCCGACTTGACTTAAATTCTCCCTTGTGATAAATAATGTATAATCTATACTCGCGATAATCACGATAATAACGATGACAACCTACAAAGAATCGGGAGTCGATATCGAAGCGGAAGATGAAGCGATTACGGGTATATTATCGATTCTTAAAACCAAACTATCAGGTCATTTTGCAGGAATAATCGAATTCGGTAACTATTACCTCTCATTATCCACCGATGGCGTAGGCAGCAAGATCCTGGTAGCAGAACATCAAAAGAAGTACGACACAGTCGGCATAGACATGGTGGCAATGGTGGCGAACGATATCATTTGCATCGGCGCGACGCCCATCGCATTAGTCGACTACCTCGCCATTGAGAAAGTCGACCCGGAGAAGGTGAAAGAGATAATGAAGGGCGTCGCGGAGGGGGCCAGACAGGCGGGCTGCGAGGTCATAAGCGGCGAGACAGCGACGCTCCCAGAGGTCATAAATGATTTCGACTTGGCTGGAACGTGTTTGGGTTATGTGAATAAGAAAGACATCATCACGGGAGAGAAGATCAAGGAGGGCGATGTCGTCATAGGCCTAGAGTCGAGCGGCATCCATTCGAATGGACTCACGCTCGCGCGCAAGGTCTTGGACCTCGACACATGGGGCAAGGAGCTGCTCACGCCGACGCGCATCTACGTCAAGGAGATGATCCCCATATTCGAAAAAGCGAAGGGCCTGGCGCATATAACAGGCGGCGGCCTAAGGAAGCTGCAGCGCATCCTCCCCGAAGGACTCGGCGCCACGATCGCCGACCCGCTCGAGCCCCAAGGCGTCTTCAAGGAGATCCAGAAGCAGGGCGTCTCCGACGAGGAGATGTACAAGACATTCAACATGGGTATGGGCTTTTGCGTCGTCTGCGACCCCGATGATACAGACTGGATCTTGGGCAAGCTAAAGACGAAGGCCAAGGTCGTGGGCATGGTCGAGAAAGGGAAGGGAGTCAAGGTCGCGCCTCTCGGTCTGACCATAAGCAAATAGCATGTAGTGTAACTGGCTACGATAGTTCTTTTAAACCCATACACTCTAATTACCTGATTTCTACTTAGGTTGATAATACCAGATGGAATCTCCAAAACTATTCACGGTCGGGCCGGTTTATGTCAATGAAGCAGTGCGCGAGGAGATGCGCAGGCAGATGTTCAGCCACCGCTCCCCGGAATACATGAGGCTTCACAGCGGCGTCCTGGAGAAGCTCCACAAGCTGATGCGGACGCAGAACGATATCTTCTTATATACGTCATCCGCGACCGGGATATGGGAGTCGTGCGCGCGCAACTGCGTCGAGAAGAGTGTGATAAGCTGCGCCAACGGGGCGTTCAGCGAGCGGTTCGGCCACTGCATGGAGGCGAACGGCAAGGAGGTCCAGTACGTCGAGAAGCCGTGGGGTGAGGCGATACTGCCGGAAGACCTCGAGATGGCACTCCAGGAGAGCGACGCCGAAGCGGTGACGCTCGTCCACAACGAGGCCTCCACGGGCGTGATGAACCCGCTCGAGGACCTGTGCAAGGTAGCCAAGGATTATGGGGTCCTGACTCTCGTCGACACCGTAAGTTCGATGGGCGGAGCGCCCATCGAGGTCGACAAGTGGGGCATCGATGTATGTCTCTTCTCGGTTCAGAAGTGTCTGGCACTCCCACCAGGACTAGCAGTCGCTTCGGTCAGCGAGAAAGCCATGGAGAAATCATATTCACTCGAGAATAGGGGCTATTACTTCGATTTCCAGGTCCTTCACAAATACAACCAGAAGAACCAGACCCCTGCGACCCCGCCGATACCGCAGGTCTTCGGCCTGGACAAGCAGCTGGATATGATCATGGATGAAGGTGTCGAAGCAGTATGGGGCCGGCACAAGAAGGTGTCCGACTACGTCAAGATGCGCTGCAGGGATATGGGCTTTGGTCTATATCCGGCCGAGGACTACGCATCGCAGACCCTGAGCTGTATGGACGCCGGCGGAAAGAGTCCGGCGGAGCTCCTTAGACTCATGGAGGACAAGGGTTACGTTATCGGCGCCGGATATGGGAAACTGAAGGAGTCCACCTTCCGTGTGGGTAACATGGGCAACGTCATGATGGGCGACGTAGAGGAGATGCTCGACGTGATGGCGCAAGAGGTGAAGGGCCTGTGAAAAGGTGGTCAGGCGAGTGATAAAAGCTTATAAAAGCTTATAATAACGGTTGTTCAAATAAAGGGGCAGTATCAACAAAATGAAGAAAGGCGATTTCGTGAAGGTCTCTTTCACCGGCCGCGCTGACGGTATGGTGATAGACACCACAGAAGAAGACGTCGCGAAGAAAGAAGGCGTCTATGACAGCAAGCGCGAGTACAAGCCGATAGCGGTAGTCGTCGGCGAGGGCATGATCCTCCCAGGTATGGACAAGGCACTCGAGGACCTCACAGTCGGCAAATCAAAGAAGGTCAAGCTCAAACCGGCTGAAGCTTTCGGAGAGCGGGACCCGAAGATGGTCCAGTTGGTGCCGATAAGGGAGTTCAAGAAGCAGAACATCAATCCCGTCCCGGGTATGGTGATGAACATCGAGGGGCGACCGGCCAAGATACAAGCCGTTTCTGGCGGCCGCGTAAGAGTAGATTTCAATCACCTCCTGGCAGGAAAAGAGGTCGACTACGATATCAAGGTCGTCGGGGAAGCAAAGACCGACAAGGAGAAGGTCACCTACCTGGCTGAGAAGAATTTCAGGCAGGACGTCCCGGCGAAGGCTGAGGGCACCGGCGCCAAGAAGAAGCTAGTGGTCGAGATCCCGGAGAAACTGCGCTCCGAGCGTGCTCTTGTGGCTATGAAAGCAGGCTTCTTCGCGGACGCGAGCAAGATACTCGGCTTCAATGAAGTGGATTTCGTCGAGTCCTGGGTGAAGAAGTAGTTTTTTCATAGGCCTTTCACTGGCTGTTCACCCCATCGCCTCCACTGGATTTATTAAGCCCCAACTCCAAATTCTCTTATGGCGATACCTTTGCGTAGGGCAGCTATGTACTACGGAGCCTATAAAGTGGGCGCATTCTCAGCCGGACGTTCCGCACGCAGAGAGAAGAAGTCCGATTCCGGCCTTGGCAGTCTGCTTAAGAAATTCCTTGGCGGCAAGAAGCAGATGAAGAAGCCGCCTAAGGGGACCTCACAATACTGGTTATGGAACGGCGCCGAGCGCAGGTGGAACGTAGCCAACCTTACCCCTGAACAGGCTTCTGCTCACGCGGCACGCATCCGCGCTATGCAGGCGGCGAGGGGCAGGATGGTCCAGCCCGTAAGACCCCAACCGACGAGACCTCAACCTCCACTTCAGCCGACGGCGCAGCAAGGAAGAGTAAGGCCCATGTTTTCGGCAGCCCGCGACAGGAGGATACATGCCATACCAAGTGGTGTGGGGAACCGCACTACGGGGTTGAGGGCTATTACGCGGGAGCGCGCACCAGAGCGCAGAATCACGATGTTGCACAGGGCTAAGCCTGCCAAAGCAAGGCGCAGGGCAGCCTGATCCATTTCTTAAGACTATGAAGATATCCATCCTGACCTACGGATGCGCAGCCAACCAGGCCGATTCTGAAGCGATGGCCGGTCTGCTCAAGGAAGTAGGCTTCGACGTCTCGTTCGGCGAGGACCCGAAGAGCGACTTGCTCATCGTCAACACCTGCATAGTCAAGGGGCCAACGGAGAACAAGATAATCAGAAAGCTGCAGGACCTAAGCAAGGCCGGGCGCAAAGTCATCGTCGCAGGCTGCATGTATGAAGCATACCCCGACGTCGCCAAGAAGTTCCCCGATTTCCTCTTCATGGGGACGAACCCTGTCGATGTGGTGGAGGCCGTTTCTGATGTCGCGCGCGAACCGGTCAAGCGCCTCGCGATCAAGCCTCTCCGGACGAACCCGTTCATCGAGATAATACCCATATCACAGGGCTGTCTGGGGCGGTGCGCATATTGTAGTGTAAAGTTGGCACGTGGGAACCTGAGGAGTTACACTACAAAAGACATCGTCGCCAAGGTCAAGGCAGCAGTCGCAGACGGCGTCAAAGAAGTCTGGTTGACCTCGCAGGACAACGGCTGCTACGGGTTGGACATCGGGACGAACCTGGCGGGACTCCTTAAACTCGTTGCCGCGGTCCCAGGCGATTTCAAGGTCCGCGTCGGTATGATGAACCCGGGGCACGTAATACCATTCCTGGACGAACTCATCGAAGTGTTCAAGGACGAGAAGATCTACAATTTCATCCACGTCCCGGTCCAGAGCGGTTCCGACGCGGTGCTCAAGAGGATGCGCCGGGGTTACACTACAAAGCAATTCAAGGAGATCGTATCCAGGTTCAGGAAGGCGATGGATATGAACATATCGACAGATATAATCGTCGCTTTCCCAGGGGAGACAGATGCGGATCTCAAGAAGACCTTAAATCTCTTGGAGGAGACCAAGCCGGATGTCCTGAACCTCTCGAAATATTGGAAGCGCAGAGGAACTGAAGCGTATGATATGGAGCAGGTTCCGCTCGCCGTGTCAAAAGAGCGAGGCAAGGCGGTAGCAGAGCTGTTTTCGAAGCTCTCTAAAGGCAAAGACAAGAAGTGGCTCGGCTGGACGGGCGAGATCCTTCTCACTGACAGCAAGAACGGCTACCTCGTTGGAAGAAATCAGCAATACAAGCCAGTCTTGGTGAAGCGTGATAAAGACTTGCTGGGCAAAATATGTAGTGTAAGGATAACCGATGTCTCGAAAGGTGATTACAAAGGAGAAAGGGTCGCCCCTATCTCCTCTTGATGACCAGGACCGCTATTACAAGCACCAACAGCCCGATTACTCCGAAGAGTACGGTGTTGTCTATTTCCCACGGTGACCCTTCCGGCTCAGATGGGATCATCGGTGGCATAGGCATCGGCTCTATGGGCTCGACAGTCCCCAGTATAGGTAGGCCATCACCATCGCCCGGCCCGTCCTCCGCACAGCTCCCACTCCTAAAGCATACTCCTCCGGCACACCTCCCGCACGTGGGGCAATCTGCGTCTGTCGTGCAGGGATAATACTTACACTTGTATGCCTCGCACCACTCGCCCGTGTCGCAATCGGATGAGGATGTACATGAGTCGCCTTCAGTCGCCGCAATCGGCATTATCAATGCTATGACCAGTAAGGGTATAAGGATATTTGCATCCATCTTGGACTTTAAGGCGATAGGGGATAAAAACTCACCGCTTTGGGCGCCTAGCTGGCCAGTTTGTATCTAAGCAACCCGACAACCCCGCCAAAAGCATTCCAGAGTTGTTCGCCCTCCTCGAAATCGCGGCTCACAATCTCCGTCGTGACCCCGCTCTGTTCGGCTTTCTCGAGGTAGTGGTCGATCTCGGCTTCCTCAAGGGCTTCCGAGAGTAGAAGGGTATCGACAGCGCCGACTTCCAGCGCTTTATCGACGTTCTCCTTTCCGTAAACGACCAGGTCCGGCTCCTTGTTCAGGTCATGCATGAACTTGTCCAAGAACTTCTTGTGCTTCGCAGCCTCGACGTCTTTCAGGACCTCCTGGCTTGCGTTCACAAGCTCGCGTATGCCTGATTCGTCCGTGTATGTTATATCCTTTATCGCCACGATCTTCTTCTTCAGTTCATGGTTGAGGTAATCGCCGTCGATGAACTCCTCCTTGGTCGCAGCCGGCCCGCCGATTATGACACCGCTAAGGTCCTTCACATGCGGCAGGAAGATGTTGTTCGCGTGCTCCCCTATCCTCTTCTTGAAATTGTGCGACTCCTCCTCGATGAGGCGCTCGAAACGCCGGTGGCTCTGCCCCCCGGCCCGGTGCTTCCCCGAGTACCCGGAGGTCAGCTTCTCGACGATGTTATAACGGTCCCCCTTGAGCGTAGCGATAGTCGCGGTCTTGTTGTCCACGGCGAGCAGGGCGTAAGAGCTCTTCGGCTCCATTATCTTCTCCAGCGGCTCGATGACGAAGGTCTGGTCGCAACGGTACATCTTGATGGTTATCGGTTCTTTCGGCTCGATGGCCCACAACTCGATATTCTGGACCCCCTCCTGTTCCGAAAGGTTCCCGCAGAAGACAGCCAGCCCGTGTTCTGGCGTCTGTTTGTACAGCCTGAGGTGCTGGATTATCTTCTCCAGTGCATCGGTGACGTTCTTCCGCGTCTGCTTGCTCTTGATGTTAGAAGCCGTGCCCTGTTCTTGCGAGAGCTGGTTTATGGTTGACTCTATCATGGTCCCGGGAGGGATGTACACCGTGACGAGCTCGGTATGCCTGCCCCTGGCGTTTCTCAATTTCTCCATTATCTTCCAGATCTTGTACCTTTCCTTATCCATCGCATACATGTCCCTTATGTGAGGGAATAATTTGAACCAGGCGATACTAAAAGCGCTGAAAAAAGGGAATCTCCCCGTATCCGGCGCCGCACTCAGTCAGATCCGCCTTTTTTATCCCTTCCAACATTATAATCACGACCAACAACCAACATGCAGGTAATCGAAATATTCCTTAGACCCGGCGAAGGCAAACGGGCACTCGAGATAATCCGTGATATCGGCCTGGAAGACTTCAACCTAGTCGAGTCGCCGACCAATGACCTGGTGATAATCGAGCACCCCCAGGACAAAGCGGACAAGGTCCTCGATTACCTTCAGGCAGAATTCGACTTCGCCCCCGGCGGAGACCGGAGCATCCTCATATACACCCCGGACGTCATACTCCCGAAGGACCGGAGGAAAGAGAAGAAATTCGAGAACAAGGCATCCAGGGAGGCTATAATAGCATTCGCCGAGGAGAGCTCTGAGGCGGACAAGAAGTTCTTCGCCCTTTTCTTCCTTTCGACGGTCGTCGCAGCCCTTGGCCTACTAGCCGACAATGTGGCTGTAGTGGTCGGCGCGATGATAATTGCCCCGGCATTCGGCCCGCTCGCGTCAGCCTCCGCAGGCATAGTCTTGGGCCGCCTCGATTTATTCAGGAAAGGGGTGCGCGCGGAGACCGCAGGTGTGTTCCTCGCGGTGTTCACAGCCGCCTTATTAGCAATGCTCATCCCCGGATTGAACATAACCGAATCGCTTAGGCTCAGGATGTACCCGACCCTGATGGACTTGTTTGTCGCGCTCGCGTCAGGAGCCGCAGGTGCTTATTCGCTCTCGAAGGGCGGGAAGGGCGCCAGTATCGTGGGCGTCATGGTCGCAGCCGCATTGGTCCCGACCATGGCTGCGGTGGGCATAGGATTAGTCACTCTGAACCCACTCCTTGTATTTGGGGCGTTCCTGCTCCTCGCGGTCAATATAGTCTCGATAATCCTCTCTATGTCGGTAGTATTCTGGTTTCTGCTTCCAGCGACAGGCGCCTTGCAGGTCAAGTATTCATATAAGCTCGCGGAGGTCAACTTCAAGCGGACCGTAAAATACTCCCTCATCCTCATCCTGCTGATGTCGATACCGCTCACCTGGATAACATACGAGAACATCATATTCAGCAGGCCGGAGGTCGAGGTCAGGAACGTCCTCTCAGACCCTGAGTTGTCCTGGAACCTCAAGCTGGCAGGGATAGACGTAGAGGAGAACTCGATCCGGGTATCCGTCTATTCTTATACTGATACGGTCCCCAGCCACCAGCTCATGCTGGCCAAGAATCTCATAGAGCAGCGCATAGACCCGCGCTTCTCCATAGAGTTCGAGATAATCAAGGCCGAGCATCTGACGTTCCGCGAATAGCCTCAGGGAATAGCCTCAGCGTGTAATCCCAGCGAGTAATCCCAGAGATAAATGAGTAGCCCCCTTAGTAGAAACAAGAGCCCGCCAGAGTAGACCCAGTCCCCAGTCAAATAAGGCCCACCTGCTTCTTGATCTTGCAGACGTTGCATTCCTCTGCCGAGGCCAGCTCACCGCACTCTCTGCAATACCCTATCTTCCCCTTGGTGCGCTTCTCGAAGTCGCCCCGCAATATCGGGACTAGCGAGTCGATGCTCCGCAGTATCTGGTATTTAGAACCAGTGTGACGGTCCTCGATGAGGTCCACAGCCGCCCTCATCGTGCCCCTGAATGCCTCCTCGCTGTATTTGCAGATCGTCGAAGCGAAGGGTATGCAGTTCGACTCCGCATAGAACCTCACTTCGTCTTCCGGGCTCTCACGAAGCGGTTTTATCCGTGGGACGAACTTCTTGTCGGCTATCACGCCGACGATGGCGCCCATCCTCGCCAGCCGGTCTAATTCGCCCCTGATGAAGTTCATCATCCCGACCTGTATCTCATCATCGAGATTGTGCCCCGTCGCCAGCTTGGTCGCCCCGAGCTCCCGGGCCTTCTGGTTGAGTATCTGACGCCTCAAGACTCCGCAGTAGGTGCATCCGTGAGCCGGGCTCTTTAGCTCCCTCACACGCCTCATGATCTGTTCCATCGTGGAGCCCAGCTCCTCTTTGAACGTGATTACATGCTGCTCTATCCCGAGCTCGCTGCAAAGAGCCTCCGCCGCCTTGAATGCACCCTTCTTGGAAGGTATCCCCTCATCGACGGTCATTGCGAACAGCTCAGATCTCGGCGCCTTCTTCGAGAGCTTCTTCATGATGCTCGCTACTACCGCTGAGTCCTTTCCCCCCGACACCGCGACGCACACCTTGTCGTCCGTCTTCAGCAGCCCGTTGACGCGTATCGTCCGCCTGACCCGTTTCTCGAAGAACCGGTCGAAGCAATCGGTGCACAGCTCCTCTTGCAGATATCCGAGCTTTATCTTCGCAAGTTTCCGCCCGCACCTAGAGCACTTAGCCATAGAAGTATTAAACATTGAAGGACCTGATAGCCGGACCGACCATTTACATGATCTTGTAAGGGTTCGTCGTATTGACCGCATCCTCGGCATATCCCAACTTGACCTTATTTTGAGAATAGATAGTAAAGAGCTTTTCCCCTGGTTCGACCACCCGCCCGACGCCTTTTTCGAGGTATATCCCTGCCCGCGGGTCTTTCGGCGCCCCTGCGGTCCTCGCCGCCAATGCGACTATCTTATTGTCTATGTCCTTGACGATCCCCTTCTTATCTGCAAAGAAATCCGTCTTGAACCTGCCGACCTTGATCCTTCCCGGCTTGATGGGCTTCCCGCCCTGCGCCTTGATTATCTCATGCATCTTATCAAGTGCCGCCCCTGATTCAAGCGCTTTTCTCGCCATAGTCTTCCCCTCGCCGGCTTTTGCCTTCCCGCAGAACTCGAGAAGGGTCCCCGCCATCATCATCCCTTTCTCAGCCAGCTCCGGCGACCCCTCGCCCGCCAGGGTCTTCAGGACATCCCTCGCCTCCAGCGCCGGCCCGATGCCCTTGCCTATCGGGTTCGAGCCGTCGGTGAGGATGTACTTGACCTTCATCCCGACCTCATCGCCGAGCTTCACGAACTTCTTGCCAAGGCTTATGGCGTCCTTCCTGTCCTCGATCTTCGCCCCAGGCCCGACGGGAAGGTCCACCAGGACGTAGTCGCTCCCCACGCTCTTCTTCTTGCTTATGATGCTTGCCAAGACCTGCCCCTCAGCATCGATGGACAGGGGATACTCCACCTGTATTATCTTATCGTCAGCCGGTGCGAGGCTCAATCCACCACCCCAGACGATACAGCCCCCCACCTCTTCGGTCAGCCGTTTCACCTCCTCGGCGCTGAATGTCACAGGCGCCAACACCTCCATGGTGTCGGCAGTCCCGGCCGGTGAGGTTATTGCCCTCGATGAGGTCTTGGGCATCATCACGCCCAACGATGCCATGATCGGGACCATGATCATGGTGGTCCGGTTCCCTGGGACGCCCCCGATGCAATGCTTGTCTACCACGAGCCCCTTCAAGTCTATCTTCTCGCCGCTGTTGACCATCGCCCATGTGAGCGATACAGTCTCCTTTTCAGAATAGCCGTATATATACGAAGCAGTGACGAACGCGCTCAGCTCTATCTCGCTAAGCCGGTCTTCGACCACGTCCTTCATTATCGCTTCCATCTCGTTGGACTGGAGCTCGAGACCATCAACCTTCTTCCTGATATATGCTACAGAAGCCGGTTTGGGCCCCGGGTCTACCCTGACTAGCTGCCCCTGCCTCAGCTTGAGCGGGAATCCCTCGAATATCCCTACCTCGCCCCGCGCGACCATAGTGTCGGTGATATCGATGATGCCGATCTCGACGTCCTTCCCGTCCCCCTTCTTCGATACTATCACCCGGTCGCCGACATGTATGCTCTTGTCCTCCGCATCCTTTTCATGCAGTGCGACGATAGGCTTGCCTGCTTCGATCGCGATGCTCTTGACCCTCAGATAATCATTCGACTTTTTCATCTTTTAGTGCGACAGTACGATAGTATGCTGTTAATATGATCACTTAGCTATCCTCAAATATTCGTTTATCTCTTCCTCGGTTATCGAGCAGCCGCTGTATTTCAGTGCCCATAGACAACCCTTCAGCGCCTCCTCTCCTTTGCCGTAGTATTTTTCCAGCAGCCCCTTCTCATACGCACGGGCTATCAGCTCACTCGACCTGAGTACCGAGACCCCCTTCGTGTAATCCCTGAACCTGTCGGTCCTGCGCCTGTCCTCGTGCACGCCCCGATGCATCCTCCGCTGCAGCAGCCCGACGAGCGACTGGGGCCTCTCGATGAGGAACCGCAGCGTCCTCTCATCCATGAGTATCGAATCCCCCTTCTGCGCCATGGCCAGCGCTTCCGTCTCGCCCTCCTGTATTATCGCCAGCGGCTTATGCTTCGCCCAGAATATCTCGTTCGCGGCATTCATGATGTCCTTGACCAACAATGGGTCACCCTCGACGATCTGGAGTATCCCGTTCTTGACCATCATGTCAAATCGAAGCGAGCTCAACTTGAACCGTCGCCCCTTCGCAGGCGCGGAGACTATCTCGTCGTAGACGCTCTTCGGTATGACGAAATCAACAGTCTCCGAGAAATCGCTGATTATGGGCAACATACAATTCATCGACAATGATATCAGCGCACTCGAGTCGCATATTATCCTGTTCCTTGCCATCTTTTCTCTTCCCTTGGCTGCATAGCAGTCAGACCAGCACCTCCCTTGCCTTCTTCAGCCTCGCCCTAAGCGGGCCTTCATCCTTGAACTCGTGTATCTTCCCGGAGCCGCTATACTCCATGACCTTGGTCGAGTCCGCGCCGGTCAATTCGCTCGCCCGCTTCAGCGAAAGCCCCTGGTAATACAGGTTCGCAGCTCTTTTCACTTTCGCCTTGTCTATCAGTGTCTCCTCGTAATGCCCCTTCTTCGTGTCTATCTTGATGACCATGTCCTCGGCTCGCTCAAGCCGGTGGAGGACCTCCTTCTTGTCGCCCTCCTTCGCGATCTTCATCTCCGCCAGGACCTTCTTGAAGAAAGTCGTCTCGCGCTCCTCGTAGTGGGGCTTGTTGAGCATCTTGCTCAGTGCATAGTCCACCAGACTCAAGAGTATCAGCTCCCGGTGCTGCTCCACAGCCGCCTCGTTTATCGCATCAGCTGACACCTTCCTCAACCCTATCGCATCATGCTTCTCCAGAGCCGTTATCGACCTGCCCAAAAGTTCATATATCTTCTCCATCTCGCTTATCCTTTCAGTCGCCGAATTTCTTCCCGAACTTGTCCCGCAAGACCTCATAAGCCATATGGGGTGAGATAACCCCTTCTTCGGTCACGATCTCGTCTATGTATTCCGGCGGCGTGATGTCGAAAGCCGGGTTCACCATCCTGACGCCCTTCATGGCCTTTCGTATCTCCGCATGCTCCCTGTCCTCTATCTCGACAGGCACCCCCTCAAGGGTCTCGGGCGAGAACTTCAGCGTCTCGCACGCGCATATGACCGGTATGTTCGACTCGTGTGCCGCCAATGCGATCTGCGACGTCCCGATCTTATTGACCACAGAGCCGTTCGCGGTTATCGCATCCGCGCCGATTATCACGCGGTCGACATCGAGCTCTTCCATCGCCCACCTCGCAGCCGAGTCGATGATCAGCGTAACGGGTATCTTGTTCCTCGCCATGAACTGGGCGGTCAGGTAGCCCTGGTGCCGCGGCCTCGTCTCGGTGCACACGACGCTCACGCCTTTCCCCTTCTTCTGCGCAGCCTTGATGCTCTCGAGCACAGCCGTGGAGTTGCAGTGCGTCAGTATCACCTCACCCTTCCTGATCCTCTTGGAGCATATCTCCGCTACTTTCTTCAGCGCCTGCCTCTGCTCCTTGATGAACTTGTTGACCCCCTTTATCAGGTCTTTTTTGTCCTTGCTCTTCTCGGCCAGCTGTATGACATAGTCGACTGCGTTCGGCAACGACACCGCAGTCGGCCGCGCGCGCTTAAGGACCGCTCCCTGTTTCTTCAAATCCAGCAGGAAATCATCCCTATCGCCGACGTATTCCTTCGTGTAGTCGCGCATCGCCTGCGCAGCAGCCAATCCTATCTTGAGCGCGCCGCGTATCTCCATGGTCTGTATCTTCCGGGCAGCCTGCGACGGGTCCATATCGGTTATGGTTAGTTATTGGATTAGTTGTGCTATAATTATTATAGCCTTAGCCATAAAAGTAGCGTGATATAGGCATATGATATGGACCTCAAGAGTATACTCTCGAACTCGCCCCTGGTACTAGGCCTAGCCACAATCCTCGGCCTCGCCGCGCCCCAACTTGGCGCCCCGCTCGCGTTCCTCATAGTCCCTGCCCTCATCGTGGCCATGACCTTCGCGCTCCAGAGCATCACCCTTAATCCGAAGCGCCTAAAGAACGACATCAAGCCGGGCCTCTCCGCTCTGGCTATCAACTACGGCCTGCTCTCAGGCACCATAATCGCTCTAGCCTTCCTCCTCGCTCCGAATCAAGACATCTTCGCCGGCTTGGTCATAATGGCTGCCATCCCGGCGGCGATAGCCGTCGTCCCGTTCACCTACCTGCTCAAGGGCGACTCGTCTCTATCCCTAGTAGGCGAGGTCATTATATATGTCGGGTCCCTCGCTATCGCGCCCATCATCGCCATAGCATTCTTGGGCACGTCGATCGCCATCGACCGCCTGTTGGAGTCCTTGGTCCTGCTCATAATAGTCCCACTCATTCTCTCGCAGCTGATAAGGAAATGGAGATGCTGCGACGAATTCTCGTTCACGAAGCCGGCTGTCGCCCTCTCGATAGGCTTGGTGACCTATATAATCATCGCCCTGAACCAGGAGGCTATCTTTTCGCAGCCCGACTTGGTCCTGCCCCTCCTATTGATCTGCTTTCTCCGGACCTTTGTCATCGGAGTTCTCGTCTACTTCGTCCTCAAGAAAGCGAAGAAAGCAGAGCGCGTCTCCTACGCGCTTTTCGCGTCGTTCAAGAACGAGGGCGTCACAGCCGCGGTCGCGATAGCGCTGGTCAGCCCTCTGGCCGCCTTACCAGCTGCGTTCGGCTCCATCCTCGAGCTGGCCTTCTTCGTCTTCTTGGGTAGGTTTTTACTAAATCGTGCTTCTAAATAAGTGCAGGGGGTAAGATGGCTATACATCCGATTGAGGGCCGTTACGGCTACAAGGCCGTAAAGGCGATATTCGAGGAGGAGAACCGATTACAGAGATTGCTGGACGTCGAGTCCGCGTTGGCGCAGGCGCATGCCGCTGTCGGCAACATCCCGCAGGCTGCCGCCACTGAGATCAAGTCAAAGGCGTCGACCAGATACGTCAAGGTCGAGCGCGTGAAGGAGATAGAAGCCGAGATAAACCACGACCTCATGGCGATGGTCAGGGCCCTGACAGAACAATGCAGGGGCGATGCGGGCAACTACATACACCTAGGCGCGACATCCGCCGATATACTCGACACCGCCACCGCCCTCCAGCTCCGCGATTACTACGCCATCCTCGAGACCAACATCGGGTCGCTTAAAGCGACACTCCTTAAACTGGCGGACAAACACAAGAAGACGGTATGCATCGGCCGCACCCACGCGCAGCACGCGGTGCCAACGACCTACGGCCTCAAGTTCGCCATCTACGCGAGCGAGGTCCAGAGGCACATCGACCGCCTCGCTGAATGCAGGCCGCGCATCCTCGTCGGCCAGATGACTGGCGCAGTAGGGACCCAAGCAGCCATGGGCCCGAAGGCCATGAAGATCCAGAAGAAGGCCATGGACATCCTTGGTTTGGAATCGGTGGACGTCTCGAACCAGCTCATCCAGCGCGACCGCTACGCTGAGTTCATGGCGATCCTCGCCCTCATCGGCGAGACTCTGAACAAGATAGCCACTGAAATACGGAACCTCCAGCGGACGGAGATCGACGAGGTCGCCGAAGGCTTCAAGAAGGGGAAGCAGGTCGGCTCCTCGACCATGCCGCATAAGCGGAACCCCATCCTCGCGGAAAGGATATGCGGTCTGTCGCGGATCATCAAGGCCGACATGCTGGTCGCCTTTGATAATATACCTCTTTGGCACGAGCGGGACCTGACCAACTCGTCCCCGGAGAGGATAATAATCCCGGAATCATGTATACTCCTGGACTACATACTGATGAAATCAATAGAGCTCCTTGAGAACCTCGAGTTCAAGTACGAAAACATAAAACGCAATCTCAACATGAGCCGCGGCTTGGTGATGGCCGAGAATCTCATGGTCCAGCTGGTCGAGAAGGGCATGGGCCGGCAGGAAGCGCACGAGCTCATCAGGGAGGACGCCATGAAGGTATATTCCACAGGGCAGAACTTCCTGGAGGTCTTGAAGGCCGACGACCGCGTCGCGAAGATGTTCTCAGAAAGCGACCTCGAGGCCGCGATGGACCCAGAGAACTACATAGGTACTGCGGTCGAGCAAGTAGATGCGGTCGCGAAGAAGTTATCTTGAAGTCACCCGGCTCCTCAGGTCCTCTTCAGTCTTTTTAAGAATCGCTTCGATGCGCCTGTTCTGCTCTTCGCTACCTTCGCCGGTCTTGCTAACCGACCTTATCTCGTTACCTATCCTGTGCAGATCCTCGAGCTTCGGTTTCAACCACTCCGGACTAATCTTTTCGATACCTTTCAAACGCCTTCGGAATTCTTCCAGGAAATGTATGCGGCTCGCATAGTGGTCGGTTATCGAGCGGAAGCCGTCTTCGGCGAACTTCTTCCTGACGCTTTTGTCGGCGTCATCATTGCTCCAACCCCACTGCCCTACATCCTGGGGCTCGATGCCCTTCTCGCGACCGAACTCCTGGACCGCATAGTGGAATGGTGATTCTATCCGCGGTATCACCTCCACCTTCTCCGGCACCTTATTCACCCCAAAGAACTCATAGGCTTTTTCCGGATGCTCACTTAAGTACCATGTCATGCCGTTGTGGCCCCCCCCATATTCGGCTATCCCGGGATCGACCCGCTCTGAAAGGAACCGTGTCAAGTCCTCCTCGATACTGGAATCTATGATGCTCCTGCCGTCTAAATCCCTTTTGAAGTCGGCGAGATTCCCTGGTCTCCCCTCTTTCTCCCACCTCCCTTTCGCCCACTCGTCGTAGTAATGCCGCCGGAACTGGCTGATAGTACCGCCGTCTATTACCCCTCTTGAAAGAAGCCCTCTCCGCACGGCCTCGACATCGACTAGCTTCACCTCAGCTTTCCCGATTTTCATCCCTTCCTTAAGGCCGTGCTTCTCGGCCCTTTCCTTCGATATCAGAAAATGCGAGCCTTCGGGTATCTTGAAATCTCCGATGCCGAACGCGTCCATGGGCGCGGCGTTGTGCAGATAATGCTTTGCCTTACCATACGGCACCCAGACAGCCATCTCCTTGTCCCCCCACCTGCCTTCAGCGTGCGACGACACGGTTCCGTTCACTGCGAAATGCACTGTAAGGTAGTCTTTAGGCGGTATCTTCCCGTCCTTTGGGACGCGGTCCGTCATGTGCACGAGGCAGAGCTCATGGTCGTGCCACTTCCTCATAGGTCTTGGCATGAGACAATTACAAAGAAAATTAGAAAAATGTTTTATTCATTGTCCGGATAATTAATCTCCTCTTGGGGACAAAATGGAATACCTTGTTGAAATAACGGCGAAGTTGAAGCCTGGGCTATTGAATCCCGAAGCCAACAGCGTCAAGCGGAGCCTCGGCCTCCTCGGTTACAAGCAGGTCAAGGACGTCGACACCGAAAAGGCGTTCGTCCTGACCATCGAGGCCAAGGACGAAGCCGAAGCCAAGCAATTAGCGGATTCGATGTGCAGGCGGATACTCGTGAACCCGGTGATACAGGACTACATCATCAAGGTCAAGTAGTTACACTACATTTACATTAGAAGTTACACTACAAACTGAAATGATCGGAGTCCTCCAATTCCCCGGGTCCAACTGCGATTTGGACGTGCTGAAGGCGCTGCAGAAGGCGGTCAGAGCGGAAGCGAGGCTCGTGTTCTTCAAGGAGACGGACATCTCAGACCTCGAAGGCCTCGTCGTACCGGGAGGGTTCTCATACGGCGACCACCTGCGCGTAGGCGCCATCGCGGCGCGGATGCCGGTCCTGGACCAAGTAAAGAGACTCGCCGAAGACGGCAAGCCCGTTCTGGGCATCTGCAACGGTTTCCAGATATTGTGCGAATCGGACCTACTCCCCGGAGCCCTATCCAACAACGAATCGATGAAGTTCATCTGCAAGTGGGTCAATTTGAAGGTGGGCAACGACACATCAATTTTCAACACGAAATACAAGAAGGGCGAGGTCATCAGGATGCCCATCGCGCACGGCGAGGGGCGGTTCTTGTGCGACGACTCGACCCTCAAGAGCCTCGAGGCCAACCAGCAAATCGCATTCCAGTACTGCGACGAATCGGGCAACACCACTCCAGACGTCAACCCGAATGGCGCGCTCGAGAACATCGCGGGAGTGTGCAACGAGGGGGGGAACGTCCTCGGCCTGATGCCGCACCCGGAAAGGGCATCATTCGCACGCCTCGGCGGAGAAGACGGGAAGAAGATGTTCGAGTGCATGCTCAGTTTCATCAAATCACATTGACCATATCACGCTACAATGACATGACCGAACGACCGAACGTCGCCTTGAGCGACGCGGAACTCGAAGAAGTGAGGAAGCGCCTGGGGCGCGAACCCAATGAGACAGAGTGGGCCATGCTCGACATCATGTGGTCGGAGCACGCAGGTTATAAATCCAGTCGGAAGTATCTTAAGCTGTTCCCGACTGAGGCGCCTCATGTCTTACTGCCGGTCGGCGACGACTGCGGTATAGTAGAGTTCGACGACAAATACGGCATCGCGATAGCGATGGAGTCGCACAACCACCCCAGCGCCATCGAGCCGGTAGCCGGAGCGGCGACAGGAGTCGGCGGGATAGTCAGGGACATCCTGTCCAAGGGCGCGCGCCCCATCGCATGCACCGACCCGCTCCGCCTCGGAGACATTCGGAACAACGAGCGGTCGAAATACTTATTCGAGAACATAGTCAAGGGCATCGCCGATTACGGCAACTGCATCGGTGTCCCCACAGTGGGAGGTCAGGCCGAGTTCGACTCGAGCTTCAACAAGAACCCCCTCGTCAACGTCGTGTGCGTCGGTCTTGTGGAGAAAGACAAGATCATAACCGGAAAAGCCAAGAAAGCAGGCGACACGCTCCTGCTCGTGGGGAGCAAGACCGGAAGAGACGGCATACATGGGGTCACCTTCGCATCCGAGGAATTGGCTGCGGCGAAAGAGGAGGAAAGCCGCCCAGCGGTCCAGATCGAAGACCCGCTTTCCGAGAAGCTCCTTATTGACTCATGCCTTGAAGCCTATGCGACCGGGTACGTCGTCGGCTGCAAGGACCTGGGAGGCGGCGGGTTCACCTGTGCGACTTCTGAGATATGCGGCAAAGCCGGATTCGGCGGCGAGATCGATCTTGACCAGATACACCTGCGCGAGCCCGACATGGAGCCGTGGGAGATCCTCCTCTCGGAAACGCAGGAGCGGATGATGCTCGTGGTTGATAAAGATCATGTTCTCGAGGTAACGAAAATCTTCGACAAGTGGGATGTACCCTACCGTGATGTTGGAAGGGTCATCGCTGAAGACCGGTTCGTAATCAAGAAGGGTGGGGAGATCATAGTCGATCTTCCTCCGTCGATGCTCGCCGACGGCCCAGCGATAGAACGGCCGTTTAAGGAACCCGAGGGTTCAAGGGGAGAGGAAATCTCGATCCCAGACCTGAAGAAGCATTTCGAAGATATGCTCGGCGACCCTGATTTCGCATCGAAGCACTGGATATACCAGCAGTATGACCACGAGGTCCAGACCCGCTCGGTCACGAAGCCGGGGACTGATGCATGCGTCCTCCAGATAACCGAAAACGAGGGGATCGCTTTCTCCTCGGACTGCAATTCGCACCATTGCTACCTCGACCCGTACAAGGGCGCGCAGGGCGCTCTGGCAGAAGGTCTAAGGAACATCACCTGCGCGGGCGCGAGGCCATTGACCATAGTCGACTGCCTCAACTTCGGCAATCCAGAGAAGCCGGAGTCGATGTGGGAGTTCGTCGAGGCCATCACGGGGCTCGCCGACGGTTTGAAGAGCTACGGCATCCCAGTCGTATCCGGGAACGTCAGCTTCTACAACGAAGCAGAGGGCCACGCTATCGAGCCGTCGCCGGTCGTGACTGTTTTGGGCAAGCTCAAATTCAAGGACTTCGTCACGATGGAGCTCAAGGACGACGGGGACTCGATCATCCTCATAGGTGAGACGAAAGACGAACTGGGCAAGATCCCGGGCGTTGACATGGAGCTCGAGAAGACCACCAACGAGTTTGTTTTATCCTTGCTTGAATCAAAGAAGATCAATGCAGTGCATGACCTTTCGGCAGGTGGCCTTGCTAGGGGATTGGCCCGGATGGCCTTCAGGTCCAAGAAGGGATTCACGGTCGATATCAGCGGGATGGAGGATGCGATAAGCGATGCAGGGAAGTTGTTCTCCGAGACCAATGCGCGCTATGTCGTGACGACCAAGGATGCGCGCGCAGTCCTATCAGCAGCGCGCGATGCAGGCCTGGTAGCGCAGGAGCTGGGCGCAGTCGGCGGCCCGGCCCTCGACTTCGGCGCATTCAACATCGATCTCGATTCAGCGCATAAGACCTGGTGGAATGCGCTAGAGAAGTACCTGATTTAGGCTTACTACAGTTGTTTATATGTTTTTATTCCATAATTCTGACTCAAAATGAAGGTATTACTGGTAGGCAACGGCGCGAGGGAACATGCCATGGCGGTGGCCATCTCCAAATCGCCGCAGGACCCGGAACTCTATGCGTTCATGAGCGCCAAGAACCCGGGGATAGCGCGCTTGTGCAAAGACTTCGCAGTCAGCGACCTGCTCGACCCCAGACTCGTCGCTAAATGGGCTGAAAAGCAGGGAATAGAACTAGCAGTCGTCGGTCCGGAAGCGCCGCTCGAAGCAGGTGTCGTCGATGCCCTCGAGGCGGAGGGTATCGCATGCGCCGGGCCGAACAGATCCGCCGCCCGCCTCGAGACTGACAAATCCTTCACGCGCGAACTCCTCAAGAAGTACAGGATAGACGGCAACCCCATCTATAAGGTCTTATCGACACCAGAAGAAATCGACGAGTTCATAGACGACTTGAACATCGAAGTCGCGATAAAACCGGCTGGACTCACTGGCGGAAAAGGTGTCAAGATAATGGGCGAGCACCTCAAGGACAAGGATGAGGCCAAAGCCTATGCAAAGGAGATACTGAGCCAGGGCATGGGTAAGATAAAGAAGGTCGTCATAGAGGAGAAACTGGTGGGCGAGGAATTCACACTACAAGCCTTCGTATCGCCTGATGAGATACTCGGGACGCCGATGGTCCAGGATCACAAGCGGGCGTATGAAGGTGACATCGGCCCGAACACAGGGGGCATGGGCTCCTATTCAGATTCAAGCTACTTCCTGCCGTTCCTCGAGGAGCGCGACTACGAGTTCGGCCTGAAGGTGATGCGCGATACGCTCAGGGCGTTCAAGAAGGAAACTGGCGAGAGCTACAAGGGTTTCCTCTACGGCCAGTTCATCGTGACCACGAACGGCCCGAAGCTCATCGAGTACAACGCCCGCCTTGGCGACCCGGAGGCAATGAACACCCTTGAGATAATGGAGGGCGACTTCCTCGAGGTCCTGAAGGGCATAGCTAAGGGCGGCCTCACTAAGGTCGATATCAAATTCCCGGAGAAAGCGACGGTCTGCAAATACCTAGTCCCGAAGGGCTATCCAAAGGACCCGTCGTCAGGCCAGCCGATAAAGGTCGACGAGACGCCGATCAAGAACGCGGGCGCATCGCTCTATTATGCATCCGTCAATGAGAAGGACGGGCAGGTCCTTACCTCGCGGTCGCGCGCCGTGGCGCTCATCGGTGTCGCAGACAGCATCGAAGGCGCTGAGAAGATAGCAGAAGGGGCCATGAAGTTCATAGAGGGCCCGCTCGAGCACAGGAAAGATATCGGGACCTCGAAGCTCATCCAGAGGCGCTTCGAGCACATGAAGGAGATACGCGGCTGATCACAGCGGCTGATCACAGCTGACATTATTCGCCTTTTTTATCCCTCTCGCTTTTAATTAAATCGATTCAGCGATGGCTACCCAACCGGACACCGAGAAAGCTGCGAAGGACCCAGAGTACGCAAAGTACCTCGATAAGGGAGAGTCTGTTAAGGCATCCGGCAGTTCGCTCTTATATTCTGTCTTGGCCACCGACCAGCACCTCATCGCAATCCGCAAGTTCCCCCCGAAGACCAAGAAGATACCATATGGGAAGCTATCTTCAGTCGAGCACAGGCGCTTGACCGACTGGGGCGCCCTGGCGGGGTTCATGGTATTCGTCACCCTTTTCGTCCTCATCCCCGGGCAGTACCTCAGCCCGCCCCTCACCGAGTTCATCGGCATCCTGGACGGCCAGCTGGGCAACATACTACCGCCGGTGGCGGATATATTATTCGGCTTATCTCTCCTCTGCTTCGTGATCGCGATATACTATGTAGCCAAGTTCATCATATCTTTCTTCACCCGTCTGGTAGTCTATCAGGAGGGGATGAAGCCCATGGCCTTGACCATGCCTTCGGGCGAGGCGACGAAGAAGCTCATCTCGATATTGGACCAGAAGATAGAGAAGGTGTCCACCCCCGTGACCGAGGAGCAGATAAAGAAAATAGTGAGCGATGAGCTGGACAGCCTCATAAACGACCGGCAGCGCATGGTGCGGCAGGTAAAGAGCAGGGTGAAGCAGACTGCGCAGAAGGTCGAGACCGCCGAGGACAAGGAAAAGATAAAGCAGATAATAGAAGAGGGCATCAAGCGCATCGAGGAGAAGGACGAAGAGATAGCCAAGCGCTTCGAGAAGCGCGGTGTGAAGCGCGATGACGTCTTCAAGAAATACCACCTCAAGCCGCCCAAGGAGGAGTTCGTCCAGAGCGTCCTCAAGGAAGCGAACCTGTCCGATTTGAAATTATAAGACCCGCACAGGCACCACGATCAGCCTTCTAGAAGACCTACTTCTTTCCCGGCATCCATCCAGCCTTCAGCATATTCGAGCGCCCCCAAGGCATTGACATACTCGCCCTTCTCATAAAAATGCTTCGCGTCGTTATAATACGCCATCGCCATCTCCAGGACCTTCTCCGCCTTGGCGCCTTTCTCCTTCATTTCCAGCCCCGCGAACAGGGGCTTAGCACGCTTCAGATACTTCTCCACCTTCGCTTTCAGTTCGTCCATCATGTCCCATCGGCGCATCATCCGCCATTTTAGCCGGTTTTCACTCTTTTTAAGAGTAAAAGTAATAAATAACCGATGGCAAACATCCTGATTCTAGCCGGTTCGAAATCGGACGAGGTTATCGTGAAGAAGGCGACCGAAGTCCTGGATAAAGCGGGCGCTGATTATGAAGTCGAGTACTGCTCTGCACACAGGGAGCCTGAACGCCTTGATGGGATCATAAGCAAGAGCGACGCCAAGGTATTCATATGTATCGCAGGCCTGTCAGCCGCGCTGCCCGGCGTAGTCGCCTCCAAGACCAAGAAGCCGGTCATCGGCGTGCCCGTATCCTCAAAGGTCGGCGGCATCGACGCCCTCTTGAGCATCGCACAGATGCCGAAGGGTGTTCCGGTCGCATGCGTCGGCATAGACAACGGCCAGAACGCCGCCCATCTCGCCTTGCGAATCCTAAGCACTTGAGATGGCACGAAGACCAGAGGGGTCGGGGATACAGGCCCGGTGGGTTGATGAGCTGAAGAAGTTCGGCCCCAGGATGAAAGGGTTGCCGGCATCAGAATTGAAGCATTCTGATTACCTCCCGTCAACCGGGCCCGGTGTCGAGGAGGCATTGGTCTTCAAGTTCGGCGACAATGGAAGAGTCGCGTTGGTCCACAGTCCCGAGGAGCCGGGGAAACTGACATTCTTGCATGTACGGGGTGGCAAGCTCATCGACAGAGGTGTATTCTCGACATCGAACGAGGTGCACATGGATGTCCTGATCGATAAGCTAACTGCCGGAGCCGACAAGGGCAAGGTGCCTATAGCCGGCTTACTCAGTGACCTGGAGCGTATACCGGTAAGCAAAAGGCCTCATTGGACAACACTTTCATCCAGGCTCTATGTCGAACAAGTAGAGCGCAGAGCGGCCGAGGATAAAGATTGACAGCAATATGGAAACATACAAACTTACATTAAAACTCGAGGACAAGCCGGGAGAATTATCGAAAGTATTGGCGATAATAGCCGAGAACAAGGGCAACATGTTCGCCGTCTCGCACCTGCGCGAGAAGAAGAAGGACGGTTATGTCCCGGTCGTGACACAGCTCCAGGCAGACGAATCCGGTTTCAACGGCATCCTCGCAGACCTCGACTCGAGGGGCATCGAGATACTTGAGAAGACCACGCACGAAAAGGAAGAGCACCTAACCACGGAATTCATACTCATAGGCCATGTCATCGACACGGACATAAAAGACACGGTCTATTCAATCTCACAGAGGAGCGCGAGGATAACCAACCTTGATATCAGGATGAAGTGCCCGAAGGAGCCTTCATCGGTCTTCGTCGAAGTGCTCGCAAAAGACGAAGCGTCGCTGGCGGAGGTCATCGGGAAGCTTCGGGCAGTCGCCAAGGCAAAAGACCTGTTGTTGATAGAGAAGATAAACCACGAGAATTAGAGAATCAGAATCCAAACATGAAAACGATCAATATAGCCATCCTGGGCTTCGGTGTCATCGGAAGGGGCTTTGCAGACCTGCTGCTCAAGAAGCGGGATTTCCTTGAACAGAGGTTCGGCCTCGAGTTCAAGGTCGTGGCCATCGGCGAGCACAACGGCTGCCTCGTCGATGAGGCTGGTATCGACCTAAAGAAGGCCCTGGACGCGCGCAAGCAGGACGCCTGGCTCGATACCCTCCCCGGCTGGCAGGCCGGGCTGAAAGGCAAGGATATGCTGGCATCGACCGACACCCAAATCGCGGTCGAGATGGTCCCGAGCAATATTGACACCGGTGAGCCTGGCGCAGGGTTGATTGAAGCCGCTCTCAGGGCAGGGAAGCATGTCGTGAGCTCCGACAAGTGTGCTATGGCTCACAGATTCACAGAACTCAAGACCCTGGCTAAGAAGAACGGCCTCAACTTACTCTATGAGGCATCAGCCGGCGGAGCTATGCCTCTTATGAACCTGGAGCGCGAGTGTCTCCAGATAAACCAGATCAAGAGCCTGCAGGGCATCCTCAACGGCACGACCAATTACATCCTGACGAAGATGCAGAAAGGCGGCATGGACCTCCAGACAGCCCTGCGGGAGGCGCAGGAATTGGGCTACGCGGAAGCGGATCCGACCTACGACGTCGAGGGCATAGATGCCGCCGCGAAGCTGGTCATCCTCGCCAACGACCTCATGGGGCTGGAGAAAGCCTATGATGACGTCGAGGTCACGGGGATAACCAAGGTGACCAAAGAGGCCGTCGAGTTGGCCGAGAAGAACGGGTTTTCCATCAAGCTCATAGCCGAGATATCCGAGGGCAGACTCAAAGTAGCACCGAAGATGGTCCCGGAGGGGCATCCACTAAACATACACGGGAGCCTTAACGGCGTCATGTTCAGGACTGATGTCGCGCAGGACGTGACGATAATCGGCCGAGGTGCCGGCGGGCTGGAGACACAGAGTTCCATCTACTCTGATTTGATCAGGATAGCGCAGGGCCTGTGATATAATCGATAGTCCTTGTCTATGACCTGGACACATCACCCCGGGTTCACGAATGGCCTAAGCCGCCCCTCATCATGGTTCTTGGGGGCCCAGAATTCAGTGTAATCGGGCGTCTGGATGGAATAATACGCCTTCCCATCCTTCTTCTTTTCAGATGCCAGGCCTTTTTTGCACAGTTCGCCGAGCGCTTTCTCTACCCCCTTCTTGCTCTTACCCTTGAGCAATCCATGGCCCATCAGCCCATCCGCGGTCGCGGAATTCTTCTCCTGCAGGGCGAGATAGACGAAGCTCATCTCCTGCGTCATGCTCGTGAGCACTCTTATGCGGTCTTTCAGCAGGACATTCTGCAGCCGCAGCTTCTCCATCTTCATGCGCAGCTGGTTGTTCGCGGATACGACCTTCTCGTATTCCTCTTTCTTCACGAGCCCGAACGCCATGTTTCTTTAACGGCGCAGCCTTTAAAACCTGCGCGGCGCCTCCAAAACCACGCGACTCTCTATTTTTTATTATAGCATTGCAAATTTCCATACAAAATGGCCAAGGTCGAGAGGGACAGCATCATCGCGGCTCCTTTGGTCGGCGCGGTGGTCGGGGTCCTGACATTCTTCGTCCTCTACTCGCTGGCCGGTCTTGGGGATATGGCGGGCGACATCGCGGGTATGCCGCTGGGCCTCTTGATAAGCCTTTTGATGGGCGCTATCGTCGCGGCCGCAATCTTCGGCGAGCTGCTCGCGCAGGCGCTCGAGGGCAAGTGACCAATATCGAATCATTCTAAAAATGGCAAAAGTATACCACGAACAGGACGCATCGCTGGATGCATTACAGGGAAAGACAGTCGCGATAATCGGCTACGGGAACCAGGGCCACGCACAGGCGCAGAACCTGCGCGACAGCGGCATCAAGGTCATAATCGGCTTGGTGAAGGACCCGAGCTGGTCGGCGGCCGAAGAAGCGGGCTTCGAAGTGATGACTATCCCCGAAGCCGCCAAGGCGGGGGACATAATCCACATCCTCATCCCCGACGAGGTGCAGGCGATGGTCTACGAGAACGACATCAAGCCGAATCTGGAAGCGGGCAACGCGCTCTCATTCAGCCACGGCTTCAACATAAGGTTCAAGCAGATAGTACCGCCGGAGGACGTCGACGTCTTCATGGTGGCTCCTAAGGGGCCGGGCGCCCTGGTCAGGACCACATATGAAGAAGGCTTCGGGACGCCGGCGCTCATCGCAGTCGAGCAGGATTACACAGGAAAAGCCAAGGACATGGCACTCGCATTCGCGAAGGCCATCGGCGCCACGCGCGCAGGAGTCCTCGAGACCACGTTCCCGGAGGAGACGGAGACGGACTTGTTCGGCGAGCAGGTCGATCTCTGCGGCGGCGTGAGCGAGCTGGTCATCGCGTCTTTTGAGACGCTCGTAAAGAACGGTTACCAGCCGGAGATAGCGTACTTCGAGACGCTGCACGAGCTCAAGCTGATAACGGACCTCATCCAGGCGGGCGGCATGGAGCACATGTGGAAGTGCGTGTCGAACACAGCCGAATACGGCGGCCGGACGAGGGGCAAGAAGGTCATAACCGAGGAGAGCCGCAGGAATATGCAGCAGATCCTTGAGGACATCAAGAGCGGCAAGTTCGCCGAAGAGTGGATAAACGAGCGCAAGAACGGCCTCGTCAACCTCAAGCGCATGCGCGAGGAGGGCGCCAACCACCAGATCGAGCAAGTGGGCGCCGAACTGCGCAAGCTTTTCGAGAAGAGTTAACTAAAGAGAGGACTACGGCGATGACTTCGTCATCGCCAATTTGTGGTTTCGCACGAGAAGATGGGCTATACCATATCCCAGAAGATATTGGCCGCCAAGGCGGGGATGGAGAAGGTAGACGTAGGCCAGATAATAGAGGCCGAGGTGGATTATGTCATGGTCAACGACGTGACCGGCCTGCCGGCATTCGAGGTCTATGACGAGAACTTCTCTGAGATCACGCCCAAGCGCGATAAGATCGTCCTTATCCCAGACCACTACGTCCCGAACAAGGACATCCGCAGCGCGGAGCAGGCCAAGGCCATGCGCGACTTCGCCCAGAAGTATAAGATCCCGAACTACTTCGAAGTAGGACGCGGTGGCGTGTGCCACCAGATAATGATAGAAGAGGGATTCATCGCACCCGGCCGCCTAGTAGTGGGCGCGGATTCGCACACCTGCAGCTACGGGGCCCTGGGGGCGTTCTCGACCGGGATCGGCTCGACCGAGGCCGCGTGCATAATGGCTTCGGGGAAGCTGTGGTTCAAGGTCCCGGAGACGTTGAAGTTCGTCATCGAGGGCAAACTACCAAAATACTCGATGGGCAAGGACATAGTCCTACATCAAATCGGTGATATCGGCGTAGACGGTGCGCTATACAAAGCGATGGAATATTACGGCAGTACCATCGAGGGGCTGGATCTGGCCGGCAGGATAAGCATATCGAACATGGCTATCGAGGCCGGCGGGAAAGCGGGTATAATCCCCGCGGACGAGAAAGTCGATCGATATCTAAAGGACCGCGTTAGGGACCCCTACAAGGCAATCTACGCAGACGAGGACGCTACTTACGCAAAGACCATAACCTATGACGCTTCAGACATAGTCCCCACGGTCGCAGAGCCGTTCCTTCCGGAGAACACGAAGCCGGCGAGCGAAGTCGACGTCAGGATAGACCAAGCATACCTAGGCTCCTGCACCAACGGCCGCATCGAGGACATGCGCGCAGCCGCGGAGCTGATGAAGGGCAAGAAGGTCAAGGACGGCGTGAGGATGATAGTCGTGCCTGCGAGTACCGACGTGCAGAGGAAGATGATAGATGAAGGCTTGACCAAGGTATTCATGGATGCTGGAGCGTACGTCGCAGGGCCGACATGCGGCGCCTGCCTAGGCGGGTACATGGGCGTCCTAGCCCCAGGCGAAGTATGCGTCTCCTCGACTAATCGGAACTTCATAGGAAGGATGGGCGACAAGGAGTCGAAGGTATATCTGGCGAACCCATACGTAGTCGCAGCGAGCGCTATAACGGGAAAGATAACAGACCCAAACGACTTGTAAATGTATTATGAATCATCTTAAACCATGGCTGAAGGAAAGATAACAGGAAAAGTCTGGAAGTTCGGCGAGAACGTAGACACAGACCAGATAATCCCGGCGAAGTATTTGATAACCGGTGATCCCAAGGAGCTGGGCGCGCACGCGTTCGAGCTGGTCAGGCCAGAATTCCCAAAGGAAGTCAAGAAGGGCGACATCATCGTCGCCGGGAAGAACTTCGGCTCCGGATCCTCGCGCGAACACGCACCGCGCGCGCTGATGGGCGCGGGCATCGCATGCGTAGTGGCGCCTTCATTCGCGCGCATATTCTACCGGAACTCGATCAATATAGGCCTACCGCTGATCGAATGTAGTGTAAAAGCGGATGAAGGAGATCAGCTGGAAGTCGACTTCACAGGCGGTAAAGTCGTCAACAAGAACACCAGCAAGGAGTACACGTTCAAGTCACTGCCCCCGTTCCTGCTGAAGCTGATGGAAGCAGGCGGGCTGGTGGAGTACACGAAGAGAAGTCTCAAGTGAGGGCAAGAAGTCTTAAGGAAAATGACCTACAAGATAGCATCGATACCAGGGGACGGCATTGGGACCGAAGTCGTCGGGCAGGGGCGGCGCGTCCTAGATGCAGCAGGCGACAAGTTCGGCTTCAGCATAGACTGGACAGATTTCGACCTCGGCTCGGAGCGCTACCTAAAGACAGGCGAGATTCTGCCTGAAGCGGACTTGGATGAAATAGCCAAGCACGATGTTATCTACCTGGGTGCTCTCGGCGACCCCCGAGTAAAACCGGGTGTCCTGGAGAAAGGGATTCTCCTTAAACTCCGCTTCCACTTCGACCAGTACGTCAATCTGCGCCCAGTCAAGCTCATGCCGGGCGTCAAGACGCCCCTCAAGGACAAGACCCCAGAAGACATCGACTTCACAGTCATAAGGGAGAACACGGAAGATTTCTACGTCGGCATCGGCGGCCGCGCCAAGGAGGGCAAGAGCACTGAAGAGCTCAACATCGAGCGGGAACTCTATAAGGCCAAGTTCGGCCTGGACCTCGACATCGAGGGGGACGAGATCGCCTACCAGATCGGCGCCGTCAGCAAAAAGGGATGCGAGCGGGTCATCAAATACGCTTTCGAGCTGGCCAAGAAGAAAGGAAAGAAGAGAGTAACCTCCGTCGACAAGGCCAACGTCCTCACGAACATATATGGCTTCTGGCGCGAGGTCTTCGAGGCCGTCGCGAGGGACTACCCAGGTATAGAAACAGAATTCAACTACGTCGACGCCATAACCATGTACTTCGTCTCGAAACCCGAGTGGTTCGACGTCGTGGTGTCACCAAACATGTTCGGCGACATCATAACGGATCTGGGCGCCCAGATACAGGGTGGTATAGGCCTCTCGCCCAGCGGGAACATAAACCCGAAGAAGACCAGTATGTTCGAGCCGGTCCATGGGTCAGCCCCGGACATCGCTGGGAAGGGGATATCGAACCCCATCGCTACAGTCTGGGCAGGCGCGATGATGCTGGACTACCTAGGCGAGGCCGAAGCATCCAAAGCGGTCGAGGGATCGATAGCCGCAGTCCTCAAGGCGGGAGCAGTCAAGACGCGCGACCTGGGCGGCGAAGCAGGCTGCACCCAGATGGGAGACGCCCTCATCGAGGGGCTTTAGCATCATAGGTCCCCAGACTTTTTAAAGGACGCCCAATAACTTATAAGCTGTTTTCTTTAATTCTAACAACCAGAATGGCAGGGGAGTCATCATCCAAGGGGAAAGCGGATAAATCGAAGTTAATGCAGCCAATGGTATTAGTCTTGATCGCAGTCCTGATAATCGCGGTCGCTGCTATGGTGTTCCTCCTATCCCAACCTAGTGCCCCCGAAGCTGGCGCTCCCTCGTTCAAAGAACTTATCGCCGATGTGAAAACCGCGTCAATCGATGAGAAAGCCGGTACGGTATCCCTGGACATCAATATCAGCTTCTCGATGGAGGCCGGTGACGGCTTCAAGACCGACATGCAGGTCGCAGGCATTGCCATAATCAAGACCGACTGCATAAACAAGCGCCATTACATGAGCTTCGCTTCAGACTTCTCAGCATATCTCGGGATTCCATCCAACATGGAAGTGTACATAATAGGCGATGAGGCCTACACCCTTGTGGAGGACCCGTACACAGGCCAGGCCTCTTGGATAAAACAGACCCTGGAACAGGACGTCTGCGAATCGGAGACCTTCGAGGAGGCCGTATTGAACGCGTTGGATGGAATCGCGTTCGAACCGACAATAATATCCACCACGTTGGATGGAATCGATTCATATTTGGTCGAGGGCACTCCGGACCTCCGCGAAGTCCTGGAACCCCTGCTGATGGCACAGCTCGCCTCATACGCCTCACCAGAAGAGATAGAAGCGCAGCTGGACGAAGCGATGGCCATGCTCGAGGAGGCGCTCAAGCGATTCGACCTCCAGCTCTGGGTAAGGAAGGATACGAACATGCTCTCGCGCATCGCGGCAGATATAGTACTTGAACTAGACGAAGACGCGATGGCCGAGATAGGGATGCAGGCGTCGATATCCATATCCGCCCTAATAACAGCAGACCTGGAATACGGCCCAGTAGATATAATCCTTCCCGCGGCCGCAGAAGACGCAGAAGACCTTACCACGCTTCTCGCGAACCTGACAGACCTATACGCAGAAGCCTCACCGACAAACGATACATATTATTGAAAATCGAGAATATTGAAAGACCTTAACTTTAATCAATCAATAAATAAAGCATTATAATATCTAAAATGGCGAAAACTAGCATCCAAGGTGGTAATGAGACCGGCAGGGACATGAGACCTTTAGCAGCCCTTGTCGTCATTGTACTTATCGCAGTTGGCGCATATCTTATCCTGACCAGCGGGCCAGAGCCTACGCCCCCGGCAGAAGTAGACGAATCCAAGCAGATACTCCAAGACGCGCTGGATGCTGTCAGTTCCGTGAACGAACAGAGCTTCGAACTAAGCGGTTTCATCAGGACAGCCACCAGGACCGTGACCGTAGAGGTGCCATTCACGGGCGAGGGCCAGCAGGACATCGATGCTCAGCGGCTATATTTCATGGCGAGCGTCGAGCTCCCCGAACTCGGGTTGTTCGAGGGTGGAGAGCAGGTGTTTGAGACTTATATAATCGGCGACGACGTCTACGCGAGCGCAGGAGCGGGATGGGTCAAGGTCGAGTCGGAAGAGCCCATCTGGGCTGGAGGAGATCAATTACTATCACCCACCGGCATAGTAGATATGCTCTCGACGATGGAGTCGGACCTTGTGGGTTCTGCCACTATCAACGGCCGCGACGCATATGAGATAGAGCTGGTCCCGAACATCGACAAGCTCGTCCAGCAATTGCAGAGTGTCCAAGTGGAGGGAGTCGAACCGCTCACACCCCTCTCACAGGCAGGCGTACAGGAGCTCAAGGACTCGATAGAGGAGGTCAAAGCCACGATGTGGATAGACAAGGCCAACGACATGCCGCTCAGGGCGGAGCTGAGCATAAAGCTCGAGTTCCCCGAGCCAGATGTGGAGTTGGGCACGGTCGGCCAACTTGACGTTGACCTACTCCTGACCATCGACAACGACTTCACAAGCCCGGTGGACATCGTCCTCCCGGCTGAGGCCCTGGAGGCCGAAGTCGTCGGCGCAGAGGGTTTCTGACCCTCTTCTTTCTTTATTTTTTATCTTTACTTTATTCCCCCCGTGTTCTTTCTCTCTTCTTATTCTCTGCTATCCCCTATGATCTCTTTTTCCTATTATCCCTACGCCTGGCCCAGAATGACTTCCTTCCCGCCCCGAACTCTTTGTGGTACCTCGCGACCATCTTTGCGCTCGGGAATTGATTGTGTTTCATGAATATATCCTGGTACTTGAAAATCTTATCCATCGGGGCGTTGGTCATCTTCTGGGCTTCCAGCCCATGTATCGTGAGTTGCGTCGGGTCATGCTGGTTCGCATGCCCGGCTGCATGCTCCATTAAAGCCGGCAGCGCCTCCGCCTTTATACTACCATCCTTTACCCCCCGCTCGATGTAGTCGAGCAACTTGCTGGAGTCGAACCCTTTCTTCGCGAATCCTATAAGCTCGGGTAGCATGGCCGAGAAGCCTTTGTGGTTCAGTTTCTTTGTCCTCAGTAGGGGCTCCAGGCTAAAGTCAAGCGTCTGGATGTCATGCCCGGCCTTCTCGTGGGCCTCTATCAATTCCTTCAACTGCCCACCTATACTATCCAGGTCCTTGGAATCCATCAACCCCGCACCGATAGAACTGGACATAACCGAAGACAAGAACTGCGGTCTCCCGATGACTTTGCTGTGCGCCTTCATTATCCCCCTCGCGGTCTTGATAGCCGTGGGCAATCCTTCCATGCTTACAGCCTTCTCTCTGAGAAGCGTGGCCATGATAATCGATAGGTGGTGGGGGTCTACACGGTTGTCTTCCACCCCCTGCATCCCCTTCCTGGCCAGCTCCGCGATCTCTCCTATGTTTTCGTGGTCTATGAACCCCGATTTGAGTCCGGAGACGAGTATATGCCTTAAAAAGAGATCTTCCCTGCCCGTCCTATGATAATCTTCAAGGACCCCCCTGACCCTTTCTGCGGCTATCGGGAGCGTCTTGCGGTTCAAGCTCTTGGATTTCAGTCCGGCGGACAGCACAGCTAGAAGGTCCTGCGGGTCGACCTTCTCATCCGCGCTGGATATGAGGTGGGGCACCATAAGCCTGAAGCGGCTCTCAGTCAGCTTATCTTTCTCAGCACAGTCCGCTACCGTATAACCAAGCCCCGCAGCCCGTACTCCCTGCTGGGCCGTGTAGTGCAGCATAGCTATCGCCCTCTCAGCCAGTTTCCTCCTACCTCTTTTCGACAGCCATGACCTCGTGAAGAAGTTCCATGCGACATCCGCTGGTTCCTCACCGTTCGCTATAGTCGCCTCGAAGACCGGGAGTATCTTTTTTAGGAGATCGTGATCGATTTGCCCCCTCCTTATGCCCATGATGAGTTCTCGACCTAACAACTTCGGGTCCAGGCCCCACTCTTCGGTCTCCTGGGCTATGGTCAACAGCCGCCCTGCGGTTTCTTCATCCAGCCCCTTCATCCGCTCCAATCGCTCGGCGAGCTCTTCGTCGTACCTGGCTATACCCTTCAACAGCGTCTCAAGGCGCGGGCTTCTCTTTCTCATCCCTTATGCTCCCTCCTCTTCTTGGCTTCAGCGACTTCATTATGGAACTTCACCACCATCTCCGATGTGGGGAAGTGCTTTTTCGCGAGGAATCTACGTTGATGTTCGATCACATCCCTGGCCGGCACCCCTTTGTCCATAGCGAGCACTGCATGCTTCATGAGCTCTTCGCCCCCTTCGCCAGCCTCGTCATCACCGGCGCCATCTGGGCGAGCACAGGTCCGTTTATCACCACATGCTCCTTCGGGGACTTCTCAGGATGTTTGCTCAAGACCCCTATCAGCCCCTTAAGATACCCTCCTTTCTCAGCCGCATCGAGCATGGACACTATCTTCCTGGATTCATCGACCGTTATCCCTTTGTGATATGCTATCCTCTTCGCTAGATCATAGTCGAACCTTGCGATGTCCCTGAACCCCGTCGGCCGCTCCTCTCTAGGCATCTCTTCGCTCATCCCTTATGCCTCCCTCCTCCGAACCTGTCGTGGTAATCGACGACACTGTTCGCCGTCGGGAAATGCCCCTTCTTCAGGAACGCCTCCTGGTATCTTAAGATGTCCTGCACGGGCACTCCATTCTTCCTCGTTTCGATGAAGCTCTGGGCTAACTCGTCCTGCCCGTGGGCCGTATGCTTCTCCAGGTGCTTCAGCACCAGCGGCCACTCATGCGGTTCACTTATACCGCTTCCGCTCAATCTGCGCAGCAATAACATCACCCCCGTGGGGTCTCCCCCCTCCGTTATGTGCTTTTTCAGGATTGGCGTCATGAATCTCAGGTGCTCATCGTCGAGTGGGGCATAGATGGATGGGCCCTCCCCCCCGTGACCGAGCTGCGCATCCATCCCGCTCGCCAGGCCGAAAGGATCCTTCTTCTCTCTTGCGCAAGTCCGGAGAAGACTGAGCATATTCTTGTAACCCTCCATGCTCTGCCCCCCGGCCACCGCCGCCTCTGCGAACATCCTCCCTATATTGTCGCCATGGAACCCATGCTCCTCCACGACCTTCAGCGTCTTGTTCAGCTTCTTCCCCGCCTCTTCCAGCTGCTCCGGCTTTAGGGCTCCATGCAGTAGTGTCTCCTGCATCACCTGGCTGTATGCGTCATGCCATCTCGACTTGTGCGTCGCGGCGACAGCAGCCTCTAGGTGCGGTATCGCCCTCTTGAGATTAGCGTCATCCAGCACCCCGGATGTGAAACCGGCTTCTATGAAATTCCCCAGGTCGTTCGCGCCTTCGCGCCCCGATGGCCTAGAGATGCCCAGCTCCAGCCGGGATGCGATGAGGTCTGCGACTTTTGCCGCGTTCTCCTTCTTTATGCCCCCCGACTTGAGCCCCTCGCTCACCGAGTTCAATACATAGGCCGGCCTCAGCTTCAGCCTGCGCAGGTGGTGTAATGCCGGGTCCATCGCCGCGATTCCATGATGGTCCAGGCCCTCCCCGACCTTATCGTCTATCTTCCAAAGAAGGCCCGGGACCTCCCCGGTATCGCCGCCCCTGTATTCCTCCTTCTTCCAGTCCCCTCTGAACAGCCTTCCGAGGACTTCCGCGTGCTTCACGGCGTCATCCCTCTTGATGCCCCCACTCTTGAGCCCTAGGACCACTGACCTCATTATCGGCCCGGCCTCGTCCCCGACCTCCATATGCTCCTTGAGCGCGTCGGTAAACGGGCCTATCATCGCCGGCTTGAAGGCCCCGTCTCTTAAGCCTTCCCCCAACACGCCAACCGCATCCTCCCATCCGCGCCCGCGCTTCTCGGCATACCCTATGAACGAGAGCACCCCGTTTATATCCTTCTGGCTCACACCAGCCTTATCCATATGCATAGCTAAGAAGGGGTCTTTCGCCTTCAGCTCGTCCAGTTTCCTCAGATAACTCGCCGACTTCCTCACTTCCCCTTCCTCCTGAACCTATTATGATACTCCACGACTTGCTCCCCTGTCGGGAAATGTCCCTTCTTGATGAACCTGTTCTGGCATGCTATCACCTCGTTGAAGCCCACCCCTTTCCTCCTTGCCGCGAGCGCGCTTTCCATCAGCTCGTTCGGGTCATGGCTCCCCATATGCGATTCGAGGTGGCTGAGCAGCCCGGTCATGTTGCTTGCGTCTATATTGGTCTCCCGTATCTGATGGCCCATGTTCTTCACGAACAGACCGGCCAGGTTCCTCGCGCTGTATCCGCGCTCCTTCGTCGCCTCGAGCACCCTCCTTACATGCCCGGCGCGCCTTTTGAACTCCTCCTCGCCCATGTCCCTGTCCGATACCATCGCTGACAACACCCTTTGCAGTGGCTCCGGGTCGTGCCCGCTCCTGGCGGTCTCGAGGAGGTGCGTCGCGACCCTGTTGAACGTGCCGTCGTCCCATTCGTCGAGATGCTCGCTCGCGGCCCTTATTATGCTGTTCGGGTTCTGTCCAGCCTCTGCCATCTCCCGGGCCAGCGGCAGGAACATATGCGCGTTCCGCCTGACCTTCTCTTTCGACAAGGCGTTGCTGAGGACCTCCGAGGATTTTCGAGGGCCGGGCATCATAAACAGTCCGATGAATATGTGTCTTGGTGCTTCATCCAGCCCCTTTTTCTTGATGGTCTCCAACAGGGACAAGATGCCGCTCAGCGATTCCAAGTCCATAGTCGGCCCTATCTCCCTGGCGAGGACCCTGCTATGCTTCTTGATGGCTGCCAATATACGCCCTGCCTCCAGCATGTCTTGGAACGACTGCGACCTCCCTACCGGCTTCTCTTCGTTCATCTTGTTTTCCTGCTTTGGGCTTCCTGCAGTCGTCCTGCAGTGTACTAATATTAGTCCCCAACCCTCAAAAACCAAACAGCGCGCACCCGGCCCGCCAGGGGCACTGCTCACGCGAGACTCTAATCAAAACATGCATCATGCGCCCCTCCACACCCACTGCTCATTTTTTCCGGCACCTGGCATAGCTTTTTATACTGTTCCTCGGAATTCACCTTAACCAAGATGTACTTCGACAACATTTTTAACCTAATCCCAGAAACTAACATGGGGGAGAATGGCACCAGAAGAACTAGAGAAACGGATAAAGAAGCTAGCTGAGGTCAGCGGGCTTAGCGAGGACGACCTAAGATCAGCCATCGAGAAGAAGAAGGAGGACGCCGCAGGACTCCTCACCGACCTGGGCGCAGTATACGCCTTGGAGAAGGAATACGGAGTCCAGTCCGAGATCGGCGGCCAGGTGGTCTTCACAGATATCGCGAAGCTCCAGCCGAACGTGAACAACGTCAACGTCGTGGGCGCTATCAAGGAGATAGGTACAGTAAAGCATTTCAAGGGCGAGAAGCGCGCCGGGAAGCTGAGCCGTATCCGCATCGCCGACAACAGTGGCGACATCGCAGTAGTCTTCTGGGACAAGAACGCCGAGATAGTCGAATCAGACAAGATAGAGATCGGCACAGCCATAATGCTTCGCAATGCATATACCAAAGATGCGCTCAACGGCGGCGCTGAGCTGCACGTCGGCGGCCTGTCGCGCGTCCTCATAGACCCGCAGAACCTCGATAAGGAACTGGCCGCCAAGCTCCCCAAGATAAAGGAAGACATGAAGAAGATAGCGGAGCTGCAGGAAGGGGATATAACCTCGGTCTACGGCCGTGTCTTGTACACTTATCCCAAATCAGAGTTCGACCGCTCCGACGGCTCCAAAGGCCAGCGGGCGAGCCTAATAATAGAAGACGAATCAGGGAAGACGCGTGTCGTCCTCTGGGACGCCAGCGCTGACAAGGTCGAGAATTTCACAGCAGGCGACGTCCTCAAGGTCGAGAACGCGCAGGTGCGCACCGGGAACCGGGGAACGGAGCTCCACATAGGCTCAAGGGGCCGCATACTCCCATCTGACCATAAGATAGACCTCCCAGACGCGCCGCAGGTCGAGACATACAAGATAGCCGACCTGCAGAACAACCTCCCCAGTGTCATCGTAGCCGGCCGCGTCATGCGTATATTCCCGATAAAGGAATTCGATTCAGGAGAGCGCTCAGGGAAACTGGCGTCGCTCATATTGGCTGATACAACCGGCTTCTCGAGGGCCGTACTCTGGAACGAGAACGCGGACCTTGTCAAGGACATCAACCAGGGCGACCTGGTACGGGTCAAGAACGCCTACACGAAGCAGAGCCTCAACGGCGACCTGGAGCTACACCTATCCAGTCGCGGCTCGCTGGATATCAATCCAGATGGTATCGACATACCCGAGATGGGCAACCTGCTCGAGCAGCACGCTGACCAGAAGAACATAATCGATATCAATCCTGAAGACCGGAACATCAAGGTCGTGGGCAGCATAAGCGACGTTGACGAGAACGCCATGGTCTTCGAGATATGTCCCGAGTGCGCATCCCGCGTGGAGAATGTCGCGGGAGAGTGGCTGTGCGACGTCTGCGGCGAAGTAAAGCCGTCTTACAGCATGGTGGTCAGCTGCAGCTTCGAGGATGATACAGGCAACCTGAGGGCCATATTCTTCAGGGATCTGGCCGAGCAGCTCACTGGCTTGAGCATCGCGGACGTCATGAACATCATAGGCCAAACGGGCGACGAACTGGAGCCGGTAAGGCAGGCGAAGGACAACCTAGTCGGCAACAAGCTCTCATTGATAGGAAACCCCCGCTACAATGACTTTTCAGACCAATTGGAACTCATGGTCACTTCGATCAGTTCTTTAGAAGGAGACAATGCTTCCCGCCAAGAGCAAAAGAAAAAGGAGGCCCCGAAGGAGCCTGCCGAAGATGTCGAATCGAAACCAGCCCCGAAACCGGCTAAAGCCGTAGCTGCGGAGCCGGAGGACGAGCCAGAGGCTGCAAAGCCAGCCGAAGCCGAGGTTGAGAAACCCAAGGCAGCGGCCCCGGCTAAGAAATCCGAGCCAGAGGCGAAGGAACCACAGGAACCCAAGAAAAAGGCTGAGGAACCTAAGCAGGTAGATGAGCCGGAGCCGGCATTGGACGAGCCGGAGGAGATCGACATCGAGGAGCTGGATCTGGGGGAATAAAATGGGAGAGATACGAAACATCGAGGATTTGCCGGGCGTCGGGCCCGGGACGGCGGACAAGCTTGCAGAAGCTGGCTATAGAGACCTTATGTCCATAGCTGCTACATCACCCGGCGATCTGAAGGATGCGGCCGGGATCGGCGAAGCCAGCGCAAAGAAGATAATAATGGCTGCGCAGGATGCCCTTGATATGGGCTTCGAGAGCGCGGCATCGATATTGGAGCGGCGTGAGGCGGTCGGCAAGCTGACCACCGGGAGCACAGAATTGAACAACCTCTTAGGGGGCGGCGTCGAGACGCAGGCGATAACCGAGCTTTACGGCAAGTTCGCGGCCGGGAAAACGCAATTGACGCACCAATTATCAGTCAACGTCCAGCTGCCCAAGGACCAGGGCGGTTTCGAGGGCAAGGCCCTCTATATCGATACCGAGAACACCTTCAGGCCAGAGAGGATAATCCAAATGGCCAAGAGGTTCGGCCTCGATGAGAGCGAGGCCCTCGAGAACATCAAAGTGGGAAAGGCATATAACAGCGACCACCAGATGCTCCTCGCAGAGAAGGCCGAGAGGATAATCCCGGAAGAGAACATAAAGCTTGTAGTTGTCGATTCCTTGATGTCGCATTTCAGGTCGGAATATGTGGGCCGCGGGACTCTTGCGGAGAGGCAGCAGAAGCTGAGCCGCCACATGGCGACTTTGCAGAAGATGGCGGAGACGCAGAATGTCCCGGTCATAGTCACAAACCAGGTCATGGCGCAGCCGGGGATATTGTTCGGCGACCCGACGGCACCAGTAGGCGGCCACATAGTGGGTCACAAGAGCACCTACAGATTATACCTAAGGAAGGCAAAGAACCCGAAGCGCGTCGCAAAGCTGGTCGACTCGCCGCACCTGCCTGACGGTGAATGCGTGTTCTCGGTGACTGAAGAGGGCATCACGGATTAGACCGGCCTGCCCTGCAGCGCCAGGATGTCCTCGACCCTCTCCTTCTTTTTCTCCCCCCCTCTGGTGAGGATGGCTGTTATCTTGACTTCTTTCCGTCCAGCCTTCAGTTTCTGCCCCACTTCGACCTCAGCGTCCTTCGCAAATGTCACTTTCTTGGAAGCAGTATCTTTCCCCTCGTCGTAGATGGAGATAGAGAGCGTCTTCTCGAATGGCACCAGCCATATCGTGCGCGCGTCTTTTACACTACATTCCTCGACCCGCTGCCCGGACTCGTCCTCTATCGAGCGTATCTCATAATCCTTCTTGGAGAACCCGATCACATCCCCCTTCTTGAACTTCTTCTTCGACTCGAACTTCTTGAACTTCTTTAATGCCTTCCCTGCTTTCGAGAGCAGGAGCATCACCTCTTTCTCATCGCCGTCGCCCTTCGCATACTGTAGTGCTCCGCACTTGCTGCACTTGATTATCTCATCGTCCTTCTTGACCCTGAGTACCTTGTGCCTGGTCTTCGCCTCACAGGCGGGGCACCTGGCATATCTCTCGCTCACTCCCATTCTGTCAACCTCAACTGCGCGCGCCGGGTGGCGGTGCTCCATCTCTTCCTCACACAATCGGGAAAACACCGGTTCTTCTTGAACCAGCGGTCGAGCCATTTCTGTGTCAGCTCATCGCTCGGGTAACCGTTCCCGATATCGCCGAACTCCGCCTTCAGCGCTTCGATGGCGTTGTCGCGCGTCACCTTCGCCAATATCGATGCGGCACCCACTGACAAGTACCTCATATCCGCCTTGTGTTCGGCGACTATCCTACCCTGCTTCTTGCAGAGGTTCTTCACGTTTTGCGAATATCTAGCTGGGACAGTATCCGGCGAATCCAGATAGAATACGTCGGGCTCGGTATCGAGGGTGTCGAGTATCTCGGCAGTCTTTATCGCCTCTACGTCATTGAGCGATGCTGTCTTCATCCACTCGGTTATGTCCCTTGCGCTTATCGACAAGACCCGGTATTCCTTGGCGACCTTCTGGATCTCGCCGAAGAGGCATTCGCGGGTCTCGACATCAAGCAGCTTAGAATCAGTGACGCCCAGGTCTTTTAGCGTCTTTTCGTCCTCTTCGTCTATTACCACCGCACCGAACACCATCGGACCGATCACTGGTCCCCTGCCCGCTTCGTCTACCCCGCAGATGAGCATGTTCCCCTTATAATTGATAAATTGATGGATAGGATATCGCTATTCCCTCAACAGCCTGTTCAATCCGTTGATGAACGCCTCGACGCTGGCCATGACCACGTCTTCGTGAACGCCCCTTGAGAATGTGCTGTTGTGCTTCTCGTCCGATATCTTCAGCGAGACCTCTGCCAAGGCGTCGCTCCCGCCGGTTATCGCATCCAGGTGGAACTCCTCCAGACTGACTTTGCCGGTCTCCGCTACCGCCTTCTTGATGGCATTTAGCGTCGCGTCCACCGGGCCGACACCTTCGTTCGAGGCCTCCTTTACCTTATCGCCTATCCTCAGCTTGATCTTGACCTTCGGCTTCTTGTCCAACCTGCTCACCAGCTCCATATCCAAGAGCTCTATCAGCCGCTCCTTCTTAGGAATCCTGCCAGTGACATCTTCGGCTATGGCCACCAGATCTTCCTCCGTGACCTTCTTCTGCTTATCCCCCAGTTCCTTGACCTTCTTCGTTATCTCCTTTACCTGGTCCGCATCCGCCTTGACCTTCAGCTCCTTCAGCTTTGCCTCGACTCCGTGTGCGCCGATATGCTTCCCAAGCACCAGGCGCCTCCGTGCTCCTATCTCGGCCGGTTCGATGGGCTCGTAGGTCGCAGCCTTCTTCAAGATGCCGTGGACGTGTATCCCGGATTCGTGCGCGAACGCATTATCGCCGACCAGTGGGTAATTCGGCGGTATCCTCATCCCGGTCAACCGCTCGACCACCTTTGATGTCGCGTATATCCTCTTACACTCTATGCCGCTATCCACGTCCATGAACTTCTTCGCGGCCATGACCACCTGCTCCATATCCGCGTTGCCTGCGCGTTCGCCCAGCCCGTTTATCGTCGTGTGGGGCACAGTCGCGCCTGCCCGTATCCCCGCCAGCGTGTTAGCCACCGCCAGCCCGAAGTCATTATGGCAGTGCACTGCTATCGGCACCTTGATGACCTTCCTCAGCTTCGATACCAACCCGAACATCTCATCGGGCACCATGACGCCCACAGTGTCAGGTATGTTTATTATCTCAGCTCCCGCGTCCTGCGCCGCCTTGCACACTTTCTCAAGGAAATCATATTCAGTCCTGCACGCATCCTCCGCGGAGAAATGGACTTTCCCGCCCCTGGAGATGCAATACTCTATCGACTCCACTGCGCTCTTGACCACTTCCTCCTTCGACATCTTCAGCTTGTAATCGCGATGCAGCGGACTCGTCCCTATGAATATATGCACCCATTCCACCCCCGCGTCGATGCAGGCGTCGATGTCCTTTTTCGTGCACCTGGCCAGGCCGCATATCTTCGCTTTCAATCCGGCTCCCGCCACTGCTTTCACGGCTTCGAAGTCGCCCTCCGAGGCGATGGGGAAGCCTGCTTCTATCATATACACGCCGACCTTGTCCAAGGCCTTGGCTATCTCCAGCTTGTCCTGGGTGTTCAAAGATACGCCCGGCGTTTGCTCTCCATCCCTCAACGTAGTGTCGAAGACCTTAATTTTCATAGTATCCATAGGATATAGTTAACTCTAGAAATTGAAAGAGGATTTAGAAAAACAGCAGGGCGCCTATGCACTCCGCTTCCTTCGCCTAAGCAGGAGCAGGATTATTATGATAAGCAACACTATGCCTGCTATTAGTGTGACGTCGATATCGAGCTGGAGACTTGCATCCCCATAGACTATGTACATCTCCCCAGCCCCGAAACCGGTCAGCGTTTCATCCCCTACGCCTCCGGCTGTGACGCCGCCTGCCTCTAATGCGACCTTGCCTTTGGGCAGGATGACCGTTGTGACATAGGCCGATGTCACGTCTTCCGACAGCCGGACTTCCATCCCGCCTGCCACGCTCTTCGCGACTCCGCCGGCATCAGCTTCGATCCTCATGGTTGCGTAATCATCCCCGCTTCCCTTGGTTAGGGTTATTATCGCATCACTGAACTCGAAGTCGCCCAGGAGGCCCTTCAGTAGGCATGATGTGAGTTGATCTGACTGGAGCATATCAAGCTCGCCGTCGATGCTCATGCTGCTCCCGCTCTTCTGCGCTTGGAGGTTGATGGACTTCACGGGTGAAGCTCCTGTCGCCCCGGTCGCCTGGGCATCGATGCCCACAGATATGGCATTCCCCGCCCCGCTGATTGATAATGAACTGCTGCCGCTCATCCCGATCATTGTGAGGTCGTTGAGCCCGATGCATGAGAAGATGTCGCTCCCCGCGTCTCCTATCCTGACTAGCGAAGAGTAGAGGGCCTGCCAATTGCTGACTGTGAGCTGCAGCGAGAGCTGCACATTCGTGCCGATTGTCAGGTCCAGTTCATCCAATGTCGCCTGGAACGCGACCCCTGATGCTGCAGCCTCTGTTGACACCTCATCAAGCACGTCTTGCAGGTCTGCCTTGAGCGTCTCGACTTCTTCTGCCATATACTCGACATCCAACCCGGAGACTGTGAACAGCTCCTCGGTCGTCGTGGCATCGATCCCGATCACCATATCATCGCCGGAAGACTGGAGCGTGATATCGAACTGGAACGGACCTAGCTGGTCTATGAGCGCGCGCACATCCTCACCCGAAGCATCGAAGTCGACCTCGCTTATCGTCTCGCTGCTTAATATGCTCAACGTGAAGTCGAAGAATTGTGCCATGGCGGCATCATCTACGAACCCCTCTATCTTGAGGGCATTGCCGGATGGGAACACCCTTAGGTCTATGGTGTCCAGGTCCACGGTCATCGGCTCTGTCGAGGTCACCGCAGCGTTGCCGTTCGTGTCCAGTTCTATGATGAGCACAGGATCAGGTATCTCCACCCCCTGGAACTCGGCCGATTCAAGATAAGCATCCATGAACGCGTCGAACTCCTCATCGCTCAGGCTATCGATATAAGCCTGAAACTCCTCATCGCTCATGGCATTGACATCAGGGAGACCCTGGCTGAATGCGCTGCCAAGCAGCAAGAGTGCAAAAGCCAGCGGGATCAGCTTCCTCATCGCCATATTGTTGGTTCTAATCATCGGTCCTGTCCAAGTAATGATTCAAGTGTTGTATTGAAGTTAATGAAAACCCCTATAAAAAGCGCCTTGCAGCTCACTTGGCGATCTCCCGGTTCACGCCCAGCACCGTATCGACGATGGCCCTGCTCTTCGATGTGAACAGGCAAAGGTCCTTGTTCTGTTCCTTCAACGAGTTCAAGAGCTCCTTCACGCCTTTTGGGACCTTGCAATGCTTCTTGTAGCTTTCCACCTCGTTCTTGCGGTATTCTTCCGACCACTGAAGCGCAGACAGCAGTATCGTGGCGACATCCTCGAACTTCGATTTCTTCGGCTTCAGGGGCACCAACAGCCCTGCAGCGATGAACATGAGGTATTGCTCTACCGGCATCAGGTCCGCGAGTGCGTTTATCTTCGCGCCTGAAGGCAAGTTCCCTGTCTTTACCGGCATCCCCAGCTTCCCGGCTATCTTCTGGACGGCGTTGGCCATCCCCTTGTCCACTTCGGAGTAGAGCGCCGATACAAGGTCCTTCTCCTTGAGCCCGAGTATGTCAAGCAGGTACAACGATCCTATCCGCGCCTCAGTCGCGTTCATGCTCGGCAGCTCCCCCAGCCGTATCCACCGGTTGCCTGCCTTGAACTCCATTATCTTCTCCCTTAGCTTCTTGTCAGCCTTCCGCTCCTCGAGCAGCTTGTCTGTCCCCCACGTCGGCCAGTTCTTGTCGGTCAGGCCATAGGCCTCTTCGCGCCCGCCTACTATCAATGTATCCCCGAGGTCGAAGCAGACTGCCTTGACGCGTTTGTCGTATCCTGTGAACTCCGTGAACCACCAGATGAGCTCCTCGAAGTCGAAGGTCACTATGAACTTGGGGAGCTTTCTCTTGCCCTGTTTGATGTATGACCCACCGAAATCCTCGTCGGAGCGCATGGCTGCGATAGTCCGCGTATCCTTGATAAGCCCCTGGGCGATCAGGGCGAACAGGCACTTGGCCCTCTTCGCGGCGAGGAAATCGTCCTGTCCGTCCCCGACGTACATGAGCCTGTAATCCTTCAACTTCAACTTGTCCCTGAGGTGTTCCAGCCCGCGGGGCGATGGCTTCCCGGGATAGACAGTCTCCTTTGAGATGATAAGCTCGTCTTCGAAATAATCCATCAGCCGTATGTGGGTCATCGTAGTTCGCTCCGAGAGTGCAGGCATTTGGATCATGTGCTATACCCGGCACATTCTATTTTTCTCGGTTTTCCAGTAAACTTAAAAAAATGGAACTAATAAATCAGGGAAAGGTAAAGGATGTTTACGCGCTGGATGGCTCCACATTGATATTCGATTTCTCGGACAGGATATCCGTCTTCGACCAGATAATCCCTTCGATGATCCCGAGGAAGGGCGAGGCTCTCTGTCGGGAGAGCGCCTTCTGGTTCGAGAAGACCGCCGGACTCGGCATCAAGACGGATTTCATCGGCCTGCCCAAGCCGAACCAGATGAAGGTAAAACGTGCGAGGGTGATCCACGATTATGACCAGCTCACCCCCGAGCTGACGAACTACCAGATACCGCTGGAATGCATACTCCGCTGGTATTGCGCCGGCTCGTTCTACAAAGCACTCCAGACCGGCAAAAAGCGACCGGAGGACTTCGGTCTTGATCATATGCCCGAGTACGGCGAGAAGCTCCCGGAGCCGTTCTTCGAAGTCACCACGAAGTTCGAGCACGTCGATAGGAAGCTGAGCCGCGAGGAGGCGCTGCAGATATCCGGCCTGACCGGTGAGGAGCTCGACAGGATAAAGGACATCTGCATAAAGATAGACGAGATGATACAGGAGGAAGTCGGGAAGCGCGGCCTCATCCACGTGGACGGCAAGAAGGAATTTGCCATGGATAAGGACAGGAATATAATGGTCATCGACACCTTCGGCACCGCCGATGAGGACCGCTGGTGGGACGCGGAGGAATACGCGAAGGGCAACATAATCGAGTTCTCCAAGGAGTTCGTCAGGAAATACTACGAGAACGATGTCATATACAACTGCCCTGCCGGCGATTCATGCACCTGCGACCCGTGCGACTGCACGTTCTCATACAAGCAGTTCCTGGATAAGCTCAGGGAAGACGGGAAGCCGCAGGTGGGCATCCCCCCGTTGCCGCAGGATATGATAGACAAGACCGCGAAGCTGTATGCGGACTTGTTCGAGCGGATAACAGGCCAGCCGTTTTAGACGGGTCACCAGGGTCGGCTGGTTATTCCTCTGCCGCCTTTGGACGGTGCTTCATAGCCTTTTCGTATGCCCTATCGAGCCGCTCTCGCAGTTTCTTGACCACGGACTCGATGCTGTCCTCGTCTAATCTGGTCGCGCGCTTCAGCTCTTCCAGATAGATACGCTTGAACCTTACTGCGAGGTCGGAAGACCTGACATAGACTGAGCCCACACCATGCATCTGTTCGTCGCGTATCATGATGAACACCTCGTTCTCCGTCTTGTTGTGGGGTATTATCAGGTCCAGCAGGTACGGCGCGTCGATGAAGTAGAAATGGATATTATCATTGCTCTTGACTAGGTGTTCCAGGGTCGTGAGGACGACCTTCAACTCCTCGTAGGTCAGTTTTGGGTCATCGTACGCATTGTTCATGCGCTTGAACACATATTCGATGTCGAACCTCGCCAGATAGGTTATCTCCAGAGCCTTCTCCCTTATGCAGCGTTCCCATAGCATCTCGCCGTATCTCTTCGAATAAGGCAAGTTCAGGAACGCCGGCGAGTTCGCGTAGAGGAGGCGAGGGAACACGCCGGTTATGAAACAGCGCTCTGACCCCTTGATTATATCGGCGACCTTATCGTGAGCCGTGTCGTAGGGCAGGAACTTGATAAGGGGAGCTTCTTCATCCTCCGAGAACTCCTTGAAATAATGTTCAGTCTCCTGGCAGGCCTTTTTGAACTCGGCTACTTCCTCCTCGATGACGCTCTCGGTCTTCTTGAGCTTTTCCTTTATCCCGGCGAACTTGATGACATAAGACGCCTTCTCGTTCTGTTCGATGAGATTCTTGTTCCTCAAGGCTTTGAGTTGCGTGAACAGATTCGACTTCTGGATCTTCGGGCCGTCATGCATCTTCGAGTCTTCCTCGACTATGGACTTCGGGCTGGCCGTCTTTCCCTCAAGCTGGAGGCGGTATATGGCCTCGAGTATCTCGAACTGCTGCGGAGTGACCTCGAGCCACTTAGAAATATTCCTGGTATCCAGTTCCATGTCCCCCAAGTGCATAGAGGGCTTAGCGATGCCCCCTATAATAATACCTATTATAATATATACTGATAGTATAAAAACTACTAGTATAATCAATACTAATTGACTATTAACACTACTATACCCTCGCACGAGCTTGGTTTTTATAGTCATGAACCAAGTATACTCAGGGCCAGGAGACTGGCAAGACCGGGGTGGTAAGGGACCCGGGATACCGGGATTCTGGCCCAAGGTATACAATGGTCTTGACTCCAGCGATGGAGGCTTACCTGATACGAAAATGGAAGGCGAAAACGAAAGCCATAGGGAAGGGACGTAAAAGATGAGCCTCCAAGCGCATACCGGCCTTGAAGGAGGAGCGGAAAGCGTGACGGGCCATGACCATGCATTTGATAGATTCCAGCAATTCGGGGAGGATATGGAGAATCGCATCTCTGTCCTCCTGCTTGGGGAGGAGGTGAAAGTCAGGATAGGCGAAAAGACCTATGTTGCCACTTACCAGAAGGCCGTCCTATGGCGGAACTAAAAGGTTAACCCGGACTGGTAAGTGTCTCCTCTCTAAAACGGTTTGCGGTCGTGAGTTCGCGGTCTGGAAGACTGTGGACTGAGGACCCAAGACTGTGAACTGATGCGTTGGGGGTGGAGCCGGCCGACGCGGTCAACGAGCCGCAGCTGAAAAGTGATCCGTTTGCGGGTCCGGCGGAGTGACAAGCCGGAACGGGAATGGGTCGCTCCACTTCTTTGGTTTTTGTTCTCGTTATGGGCAAAGCAAGCTACTTCTTTTTGCTCTTCAACCGTTTGTTATCGCTAGGGCTATTAAGGATCTTTGAGAACTCAAGATAACTTTCGTCGTGTTTCAATGTCTTGAACTTCTCATGATGCAACCTATCCTTTATATGCCGTTTGGGTGGTACACCCGCCCCCTTCTGCCGATAGCCGAATACTATTATATTGATGGGCCTGAAATTGCTACTTATCTCCAGGATACGCCTGACAGCAGGCTCATCAAATGAGCTTATCCAGAGGCTGTCTATCCCCATACTGTATGCCAATAGTATCATATTCTGCGTAGCTGCAGCAGCGTCTTGGTAGAGGAAATTTGTCAGCCCTTTCTCTGCGGTTGTGATGTCATGGGGGGACACTTCGCCTACTTTTGCCGCCCGCATCTCGTCGCCCACGACCACAAGGCAGAACTCGCCGGTTATCGGTTGCTCTTGTGAGCATGCCCTAGCTAGTTCCAGCCGTATCTTCTTGTCTCTCACTATTATGAATTCAAGTGGCTGGAGGTTCCTTGCTGACGGCGCCCATTTTGCGGCTTCAAGGATCTCATCGAGCATACGCTTACTTATCCCTTTCGTCTCTTTGAATGACCGTATGCTTCGCCTGTCTTTTATCAGCTCTAACAGATTTTTCATTGCCTATCGATCGCACCCCTTATCACATCGCTTACATTGCCCGGCGTGACTTTCAAAGCGCCTTTGCATTCCCTTTTGAATATCTCCCTGAACTTATTCATCAATTTGAATGATTTTATCCTGATCCCGCCTATGAGCTGCTGGTTGTAATCCCTGATCATGATGAAAAACTCTTCCGTGCCCTTGCTGAATGGTATTATCAGGTCAACACCATGCGAGTCGATGAAGAATACCTCCAGGTTGTTCTTCGATTTTTTTATGGTGTATTCAGTTTCACGTAGTGCCCGTTTGATCTCGGCCTCTGCTATCTCGGCATCCTTGTAGTATCCTTCGAACAATGTCCTGAGGTAGTTGATGTCGAACCTGGCCAGGTAAGTGACCTTGAGTTTCTCTTTTTCTATGCATTCCCTCCATAGGGTCTCTGCATAATCTTTGGCGCCAGGCGTTTCCGAGAGGCTGCGCGAATAATGGTAATATATGCGTGGGAATGCCCCTGTGACATAGACTTTCTCTGCATGTTTCATCAGCTGTGCAGCCCTGCCGAGCATCTCATCGTAGCTGAAGAACTCTACGATCGGTGGTTTGTCTTCATCGATTATCTCATTTAGGAGTGTATCGACATTCTCGATGGCATTATCAAAATGATCGACCTCTTTGAGAAGCATCTCCTTAGAGGCTTTGAGCTCCGATCTGATCGTGTCCACCGACAATGAGTAACGGGCCTTATCCTCTCTTTCTATCAAGCCCCTGCCGAGCAATATCTTCAATTGGGCGAAGAAATTGGATTTTTGTATTGAGGATCCCGTTTCCCGCTCATATCGTTTAAGGATGTTCTTTGGGCTGCAGTCGATCTTCTCCTTCTGCAATGTAAAGACTGCCTTTATGATGTCGAATTGCTGCTTTGTTAGGTTTAACCACGCAGAGAAATCCTCTAGTTCTAATCCATTCATCAGAAGAAAAAAGCGTAGTATTTGCAGCGATTAGTATAAAAATGAGTATGATGACTCATATCACTATGTATTCCCCTATGACAACGATTCCCCCGTTATACATATATTAAGTCATAGCACTATACATACCCATAATACCCTCTACGTCCCTTCTTTATATACCCCCCGCATGAAATGAACTCGGTAAGATGGTTCTAACTCTAGCAATGCGCTCTTACCTACAGAGACGCGGCAGCGGACAGCGAAGAGGGGGTTTCGAGTCCATGAGTATAGACCTGGATGCCGACGACGAGTCGGATTGGTTCGTCGACAATGAGTAAGGTCCAAGGATGGTAGAGACAGAAGCACAGAAAGTGTATATCCGGAAATTAGTAAGGAAGCTGGCCAGGGACCGGTTGGATGCTCCCGATTCGGGGAGTGACATCGAGGAGGGCCTTGCCGGCGAGCCGGATATCTCCGCGGATGACGAGTCTGTGGCGCAAGAGTGCGAGAGCGATGACTTCGTAGAGGAGTCGTGTATAGACGAAGGGGATGAAGGAAAAGAAGACGAGGAAAAGTCGTGACGCCTTTATGAGTCCGCTTTTTCCGCCCCAAGCTTAAACCCTACTTTTTACTTTTCTTGATGGCTTATGGCTTGATGATCTGATGCCCTGTTAACTACGCGAATATCGTCCCGAACATCACCTGCAGGCCCAGCCTGAACAGGAAGAATATCATGAGTGTGGCTATCACCAATATCGGCATGTATTTTATGCCGGCGCTCTGCTTGCCGTGCCTTATCAGCCCTATCAGGAGCGAACCGAAGAATGATATCGTGAAGAGGGCAAGGAGTGCGAAAGTCTCCAGGTAGCTGCTCGTTACGCACGCAGCAGGAGCCTCACAAGTCCCGCTTCTGCTCCAGACCTCATAATACGTTTCCCCGTCGTAGCTTTTTGGGTCTACCATCCCCGCATCAGCCGGGTCCCTCGGGTCAAGGCCCATCTTCTTTTCACATGCATCAGGGATGCCGTCCTCGTCAAAGTCCTTCGGGCAGCGACTGCCGGTCATCATCGAGAATCCGCTCAACCCGCCCGCAGCCATTGGCGTGGAGGGGATGTCCTCCGTGGATATCTCCGGCTGGAACTTGTTGATGGTCTCGACGAACTCGATGGAGACCGAGAACAAGAGCGGGGCTCCGATGAGCATGCCGAAGATTATGAACATGGTGTAGGTCGTCGTGTTCGCCGCCATCTCCTTCTCGAGCAGTTTCATCCGGCGGATGTCGGCTGCGATGCCTGTCAGGATAGTCGGCAGTTCGCCGCCGCTCTTCATCCCCTGTATTATCAGCCGTATGGTCCTGGCAAGCGCTTTGGACCTGACCCTCGCGCCCATCTCACTCAGGGCTTGCCTGAACTCCTTGCCTGCGAGGGTCTCTTTCTGCGCCACCTTGATCTCCTGCGCGATGACTCCGAACTCCTTCCTTGCGGATATCCATAGGGCGCTGTAGGGCGTCATGCCTGCGGATATGTTAGCCGAGACTATCTGGAGCACGTCGGGCAGGGTCTGCTCGACTTCTTCAGCCCGCCGGTCGGCGAGGAAGCTTAATATCGTGAAGGCAAGGACCCAGAGGACCCCGAGGCTCCCTATTATGATTATAGCGAGGATATACGTCTCGCTCTTCATCAGATAGCCGAGACCTACGACCATCAGCGAGAAAAAGAGCCAATATATTATTATCAAGCCGACTAATTCCTCATAGCTCCTGCTTACGCCCGAGACGCCGGCCAGCTGTTTCATGCCTTCGCCCTTGCCGCGCGGCATGACCCTCCCTATCCTTTCGAATATGCTCGGCCCCCTGAACTTTTTCGAGACTATCTTGTCCTTCGGCTTCTCTTCGATCTCCTTCCAGACCTTTGTCTTCTTCTGGTTCTTTTTCTTATCTGCCATCGCATACCTTTATCAGACTGCGGGTCGCTTGTTCTTGATGAAACCTATGAACATGAACTGGAACAATATCATGAATGCCAGGATCCCGCCGAATATTATCGTCTTGTCCACCCGGCCGAAGAGGTCCAGCATGGACGAAAGGACTATGAGCAATGTTATGCCCTGTGAGGGGAATACTATGACCATGAGCATATACAACAGCCCCCAGAGGTTCATGCTCTGGCCGTATTCGCGTATCTTTGTCTCCTTGTCTTTGGTAAGGTCACCGCTTATGGCCTTCAGCGATATGCTGATGCTCGACCCTGCGTGGATTGCGTTGACTATCTGCCAGATTATCCTACGCAGGAAGACTGAGGCGGTCCGCATCCCCACGTTGTCCAGCGCCTGGCTGAGCGACTCGCCGCTCTGGACCCGGCGCACTATCTTCTGGAACTCTTCCGAACACTCGCCGTACCCGCCGTTGGACACGTGTATTATCGCATTGTATATCGGGATGCCCGCGCTCGTCTGTATCTCGAGGTCCTTGACCGCGTAGCCCAGGTCCTGCTCTATCATCCATGCCCTCTTGCGCAGTTTGACCTTCGGGATCATGAGTGCATAGACCATCATGAACATGGCAACCCCGAACCCGAATATAGTCGCCATGGGCAGCCCCTCCATCAGGGTGCGCCCCACCATCTGGTTGGGCAGCAGCAGACCGAAGAAGACGGCGATGCCCGAGCTGATGCTCATATACAAGGTTATGGAAAGATACGTCACGGCATCCACGTCCATGTCCGCCCTCTCCAGAGTCCAGTTTAGTTGTGGGAATAGCTTGTTCAGACGCTGCCCGAGACTTCTGAACGGCTTGGATGCTTTTTTCAGCTGTCGGGATTCAAAGGCTGTTTTTGCCATAATTCTGATTGATTCTTTCGCCGCTCCTGGGCTCAGATGCGCTCCAGGTCCTTGACGTCGCCGCCCTTCCTTGCGGTCTTGAGGACGATGTCCCTGTCCTTGTAGTACGCTGAAGATACCCTCCCCACGTTCTCGACATCCTTGATGCCTTTCTTCACGAGCCAGTTGAGGACCTCTACTTTCTCATCCAGGTCCTTGGTGAGTTCATTTCTGTTGAGACCTGAATGAAGACCCACCTCACCGAAAAGCCGCTCGCTCCAGCGGTCCTTCTTGATGGTGTCGCTCTTCGCGCTCCAACGGAAGAGGGTATTCGTCTTCGGTTCATCACCCTCTGTCCTTAAGACCTCTGCCAACTCGAAGGTCCTCCTGAACCCCAGCCTGCGGTTCCTGTACTGGACGAGGATGAGGTGCAGCGATTCCATGACGGTCTTCGGGACGTCTATCGGCGGGTTCGTGAATCTTTTTATCAATTCATCTGCGCTGTCGGCGTGGAACGTACCGTATACCGAGTGTCCGGTGTGCATGGCTTCGAAAAGCACCTCTGCTTCTCTTTTCCGCCTTACCTCGCCCACGATTATCCTGTCTGGCCTCATCCTCAAAGAGTTCTCCATGAGGTCGAGCATGCTGACGCCGCCTTCTCCCCGCGGGTTCGGCGGGCGCGTGCTCATGGGCACCCACTGGAGGAAGCTCGGCAGATTCAGTTCGCGTGTGTCTTCTATCGAGATTATCCTGTGATTCGGCTGTATGAACGGCATGAGTGCGTTGAGGACGCTCGTCTTACCCGATGCGGTCCCGCCGGAGACCAGCATGCTCAACTCATATTCGATGGCCAGCCAGAGCATCGAGGCGAGCTCTGCGTTCAGGGTCTTTGTCTCCAGGAGCTGGGTTATCGTCCATGGTATCCTGCTGAACCTCCTGATGGTTATGGTGTTGCCTTCGGTCGATACCGGGAATAGTGTCGAGTTGGCCCTGTCGCCGCTCACCAGATGCGCATCCAGCATCGGCGACGCGGACGTTATCTCCCTGCTGACCTGCCTGGCTATCCTCGAAGCGAGGTTCTGTATATCCTCCTCGCTTGGGATGACCACGTTCGACTTTAACCATCCGTAGTTCTTTGTATACACCCATATCGGGTCCCGCGAGCTGTTGACTACGACCTCTTCGAGGTTGTCATCGGCAAGGAATATCTCCAACTCGCCCAGGCCGACCATCTCGTTTACTATCATCGAGGACAGCATCTCCTTGACGTCCTCCTCAAGGTGCGGTAGCTCCGATTCGAGCGCATCCCCCGCATTGTCCCTGAACTTCTTCCTCAATTCGGCGAAGAGCTTAGTGTCCAGGATCTCCCTGGCGCCTATCTCGATGTTCTCGACCAGCCCGGCCTTGACATTGTTCATGACCACGCGGGTCGTCTGGCTGACCTCCGGCAGGAATATCCGGTAGTGGTAGACGTAGTCGCCCTCGTCGCTTATCATGACCCTCACAGGGATCTTGTCTGCATTGAAACCATATTTCTCTATGGTCTTCTCCTTCTTTTTCTCCTCTGCAGGCTTCTTTTTCTCTTTTACTGGGGGTTTGGCATTCTCCTTTGCCTTGACTGCCTTTGCGCTGGTCTCCTTCGATTTTTTTGCCTTGGGCGCCTTCGTTTTGGCAGAATTCATCCCCTGCTTATCCTTCCTGGCTCTGCCCTTCGATTTCTTAGCGATTCCCAACATACTTCAGTCAACTCCCCTTTAATCGTGCCTTCTTGAGCTTCTTGTTCTTCTCGACCATCTTGGACAGTTCCTCGATGTCCTTGGTCAGTTTCTTGCCCTCTTGTATAAGGTTGTTCATATAATCCAGCAACTGGTGCTCTTCGTTCTTAAGCTGTTGGAGATCCTGCTCGATGGTGCGTTCCTCCTCCGTCACCCTCCTCCTGATCAAGAGATACTTCTCTTCCCCCTTCTCTGCCTCTTTGCTCGTGATCTCTTTTTTCTTAGCCTCGATCTCTTTCTTCCCCGCCGTCTCTTTGCCTTCGGCCTTCTTCTCAGCCTTAGCCTCTTCTTTCTCCTCTTTGACTTCTTTCTCCATGGCCTTGGCCTTTTCGGGTTGCTTGGCCACCAATTCGGCGGCTTCGTCTTTCTTGACAGTGAACTTCTTCCCCCGCGTTATAACCGCGCCACCAAGCATCGAATAATGAACCTCGAGGATGTCTGCCTTCTCTAGCATCCTGGCCCACCCCTCTATCCTGTCTTTGTCCACATTGAGGCTCTTCGCGGCCTCGTTGACCTTGACGGAAGTACTGCTCTCCAACAACTGCACTAGTCCGTCCATAGCAGTGGATACGCTGGCCATTGTTCGCTTTCGGCTTATGTGCCTATCTTGATGCCCTTCGGGCCTATCTTGAATCTCTTGAGCCTGGTGTCGTGACTGGAGTACCTGAGCTTCAATATCTCGATCTCCCTCGCCCTCGCCGAACCCTTCAGGCGGTTGTGGAACACGATTATCCCATCCACCAGGTAACCCTCGACAGCGTCTTTCGAAGAACCCCCCTCCGAGCAGGCCTCGCCGACCATGATATTCACGGAATTATAAGCCCTCAGCGAGTCGAAAAGGACCGTCAGGTAGCTCGTATATTTCGTGGCGTCGTCCAGTTCGCCGTAGATGGCGGATATGGGGTCTATTATGACCATATCCGGATGGAACGGCATCGTTATCTCGCTGGCCTCCATCTTGACCTTTTCAAGGCTTTCGATGACTTGTTCTATCCCCTTTTCGCGCATGCGGCCCTCTATCGACCGCACCATGTCCCTTGGCTCTATGCGCTTGATGCTTAGTAAGCCCTGCCTCTCCAGCGCCTCCAGGTCCCAGCCGAAGCCGCTCAACGCCCTCTTCTTAATGATCGAGGCTTCCTCGACCGTGCTGAAGTAAGCTACCCGCTTGCCCTTCTTCGCATTGTTATACGCGGTATTCAGCGCGAACAAGGATTTCCCGCTTCCCGGCCCGCCGGACAGCAGGATCACAGACCCGTTCTCCAGGCCTTTCGCCTTTATCATCCTGTCGAACCCTGGGAGGTATGTGGGCGTGACATCGACCTTGCGCTTCCCGGAGCGCTTTACCTTCGGTGAGTTGGCTTTTGCCATTTTCGCGATTCGTCAAATATCCTTTAAAAACTTACTAATAATGGATATACTAATATAAATCAGGCAATGATATGATATGATGGCTCAGGTTTCGAACGACCATGTGGCGCTCCACGCACCCCAGTTCCCTGCGCCGTCCTGCGCCCGGACTCTCCACCAATGCAGGTTACCGTCCCCGAGGCTTGCGCTCTGGTTGAACTCATTGCTCGTGGGGTGTGCTTCGGCGACCACACTCCCAAAGCCAGGCCCCACATCGTCCACTTGGATATGGTACCTGAATATACCGCTGCTGTCCCCCACCGTTTGCCAGAAGAACCGCGTCCTCTCGCCTGTGTCGGTCATGCCGTCCAGCGGACCGCTAAGCCCCGGGGCTGGAGGCGGGTCGTTGTCTCCGTCTGCACAGCCGCTGACGAAGAATACAGCCTTTGCAGGACCGCGCTCGACTATGCTCTCATTGTCTACCGCTCTCACATAGACCGCATATATCCCGGTCTCGCTTGGCGACCACGTATAGTTCCACATCCCGCCGGCAATGCTCGCCGTGAAGTTCTCCTCCCCTATCTGGACCTCCACAGCTGCGATCGAGCCGTCGCAATCGTCCACTCTGCCTCTAAGCTCGACAGGAATGCAGGTCAGGTTGGCCCCGTCGCTTGGCGTATCGATAGTCGAGACGGGCGGCGAACCGCCCGCGGTATGAGCTCCCGCGTCCAATTCGAATATGTGCGCATGCCTGCAGTCCAGCCTGAAAGGCAGCGAGCCGTTCCTGCAGGCGTCATCCACACTCTCACCTTCCTCGCCTGCCCAGTAGAGGTAGTCGACCCGGCTGGCATAAATGTCGATATCCAGTCCCCTGTCCAGGATCTGGTGTATGTCCACTAAGGTCTCAAGCCCGATGTCTTCCTCTCCGAAGCGTGTCCGGGAGGCATTAGCATATCTCTGCGACAGGTATAGGCGGCCCTCGAGCCTGTCAAAGAACGACGGGCCCGCGATGGCCTCGCCGCTGCATATGCTCGGGTAATCTGACACGTTGCTCACCCTGTAGCAGCTTCCCAGGCCCTTGTCGTCACAGCCTTGGGATAGCTCATGTATGCCACAGCCGTCCTGGTTCTTTAAGGTAATGCACCCGCCTGTCGTTATGTTCGCCTCTCCGCAGGAGGGGTCCCGTGAGTATCCGCCGCCAAAAGCGGTCTCATCATCCAATTTCCCAACGCCCGCTATCCAAGGGATGGTTAGGTTGCAGTCATCGACGAAGTCATCGTCATCTGAGTAAGACACGACAGCGGCGAAGCTCTGCCCGCTGCTCTCGTTGAAGCATCGCGCATCGCTGGGCCCGCAGGAGATATCTTCATCAAGGATCAATATCTGCCCGCCTATATCGCTCTCGCTGCCGCAGTAGCCGCTGAGGTCGGATATCTTCGAACTGAATACTACCCGGCCCGAAGCGCTTCCTTCGCCTCCGCTGCCGCAGGCTACCCCCGCCAGCGGCACGGGCTGTGCGCAGTCGTCTATATACCGGACTATCTGGTTATTGGTCTTTATGGGATAGAGCGGGTCTTCCAAGCCTATGATCGATGTCACACCCATGACGTTAAGGTCCTCGTCTCTGAAGGAGCACATCCCCATCATGTCCCTGACGGTCACGTTCAGGTGGATGACAATCGCGAAATCCCAGGCGTCGTATGGCAGCACCTCTATCTCACTCAATGCTATCTCCGAGTCAAAGGAATATTCCTCGCCCCGGACGCTTATCCGCTCCACCCACATCGGCAGGGTGTGGTTCACCATGAAACTGACCCCCTCCCCATACAGTGTGCCGCACATCACCAGCTCTGCGATGGCTGCCCCAGCACCGTCTTCCTCGAAGACATACCCGCTGCAATTATGGTAGGTGTAGTTGTGCATCGTAGCATTCTCTGCCACGACATTGTCGATTGCGTATATGGCCGCCCTGCGCCCGAATATGCCCATCGCCCTGTCCAGGTCCCGCTCTATATCGCCAACGAAATAGTGCAGTTCGTCGCACCTCACCCGCGCCACGACATCCTCCGCCCGCGTCTGCGAGGCGTCAGCATAGAACAGTATGAGTAGCAGCAGGGGGATCACCAGCATCACTATCGATACAGTATAAAGGTAACCCTTCTTTCCCATACCCCCTTCAGTCCTTCTTTCGTTCATACCCCTCTCAATCACTCTTTTGTTCATACCCTCTCCAGTCACTCTTTCGCCTATCCAGCCCTCACTTTTCATGTTTTTCTGGGTATATTAAGTTGTTTATATTTTTGTGTCACATCCATACGACCAGTCTTATCTTCGCAGGCCCCCACAGAGACCTTATCCCGAGGCTGCTGCTCGACTCGACGTTGACCTGCTGCGCGTCGAACTTTATATCCACCCTCCCGTCCTCGTCGGTGTCCAGGTTCGCGAGCATCCGGTACACCGCGTCATCTATAGCATCCCCCTCATCGTAGGTTATGTTCCCAGGGGAGTAGGCGCACTGGTCGCCATCATCATAATCCGCAGGTATCGCCACACTGATGTTCGTCCCGTCTTCGAACACTATGAACCAGTTGCAGCCCTCTTCCTTTGCGAACACGTCGCCGTATCTGGAGCTGCCCTGTAGCTTTATCATGAGGATGGCCCGGTTGTCCTTGGAGCATCCAGTGTCGTTGCTCGGGGCGTCCCCCGTGGATATCCTTACTGTATTGTCTTCCCCCGACCTTATGGAGCTTGGCAGGACCTGTACGGTGAACGGGTCGCCGAGCTCATAATATTCAATGCCGTAATCGCCGAGGTCATAGAGGACCTGCGTCCCGCCGCTGTTCGATATCTGCAGATGGTGCGTCCAATGCTCGGACGAATATGAGGTAACCTTCGCGTCCACTGCCTCGGCGTTCTCCGGGATGAAGAAATTCCCTTTGCAGGTCACGTTGTCGTCGAAGCGCGGGGTGTCATAACTAAGGAGTATCTCGCCGTACTCCAGGGGCGACACGATCGGCGCGTATGTGTAATCAAGGTAGGAACTCGGGTACAACCTCGAGGGCGTCACATCGCCGGTGAAGCTCAATATCTGTGACCTCAACGCAGCTTCGACTATCTCTGTGGCGAACCTGACGTAGCAGTCCTCCAGCTCGCTGGCATTAGTGCTGGCGCAATATGTACCGTTGCCGGCCTCGGCTATCTCCCTTAGGGTGTAGTTCCCGTTCTCGCAGTCTGCGACAGGCCCGAAACCTACCGAGTTTATGGTCACGTTCAGGTCGTCATGGGTCCTCTCGCCCGACCAGATGGCGTTCGATATGGCCCCGTTACATTGGCTCCCGGTACAATCGCTCGAGCCGCCGCCGCAGTCCTGGTATTGGCCACTGGTGCTCGTTCCTTCCGAGTCGCAAGTGCGCCACAGCCACCAGCCGTCATACCCGCAGCAATAGCTCGTTATCCCGTCGCTCATGACGATTATGTACCGGTACCTGCCGGGGGAGCTTTGAGCTTCCAGCATCGAATAGGCCCTGTTTATCGCACAGCAGATGCACGTCCCGCCATTTGGGCTGTCGGGGTAATCGTCGATATGCTCAAGCAGGCTGCTGCTGTCATTTGAGAGTGCGTGATATAGGTCGGCGTCATCGTCGAAGCCCACCAGCCCGACGCGGTTCCCGCTACCGCTTAATATTATGTCCACAAACTGTTGATCTAAGCACTTAGCCAGGCTGACCCGCCGTGTGTCGCTATCGAACAGATCGGGATCGTCGCAATCCCTCGCGACCCCGTCACCATCCAGGTACCCGACCCGCCATTGCATACTGCCGGAGAGATCGGTTATAAGGATAACATCTGCTACGCCCTCTTCGATGACCTCGCTTATGTCGGCTGTGCCCAGGCGCAGTGGTATCGTCTCGCCGCTGAGCGATGCATAGTCGAGCTTGCCCTGGAGATAGGAATCGTCCAGGTCTATGACTTGAGTCGCCGGGCTCCCGGAGGAATTGAAGACCAGCGTATCCCCGACTCTGAGGAACGTCGTATACTCATTGTCGAATTCCAGGTGGATATCCATCGATTCTAAGCCCCCCGGCACATAGAAAGATGAGTAATGGTTGATGAACCCGTCGATGCCTGGGAACTCGTAGCGGTCAGAACCGTCAGGTCCGCCGGTCTCGTTGAAGTAATCCGAGGTGTATGTTACCCTTATGAACCCGCCGCCGATGAACTGCTCTTCGATGTTGCCGCCGGTGAACTCTATGTTGATGGTGTTGCCCCCTGTCGTGAAGGCGCAGCCGCTTATGTCCTCCTGGATGTCTGCTGAGAGGTATCCTGCTCCCGGTGAATGCGGGTTGTTGCACCCAACGCCATTGACGAACATGTTGAAAGAGCTTCCCGCATCCATCTCCATGTAAGCGCTATTTATGCCGACGCCTTCCGGGACATAGAGATATCGCGTTATGTTCCCCTGGCCGACGAACCCGCCGAAGTAGGCATAAGCAGAACTTGTCTTCCCGGATATGCCGCTGAGGAAGCTCCTCGCGACCGCACCCTCTACTGTGGCATTCTCTGCGTATCCGACCAGCAGCCGGTTCGCATGGGTCTTTGCTATAGCCTCATCTTCAGGCCTTCCGCCTTCTGCGACTATGTCGTCATTGAACAGGAGGGCATAGCCTAGGTTGTCCGGCAGTATGGCCTCCAATTCCGCCGCCGCCATGATGCTTGCGTTGCTCTGGTTGCCGGTCGTCCATTCATCGCCCAATGTGTCCAGCAAGCCGCGCTGGTTCATGGTGCGCATCGCATCCTCCGAGATGTAGTGTAAATTGAGGAACGAGGATGTAGACGCCCCGCTTTCCGTGAACCTCATATGGACCAGGGCCGCGAATATTATCACCATGAACGAAAGAGCTATTATAGCGTCCACCGTGAACCCGAATCCCCTCCTCCCGCTCCTGCCTCTCGGTCTGCTTTTCATCTTGGTTTTCTCACCTTAGACCCATATCGTGAATATGAGCTTGACTGTCTCGCCGTCGAGCGTCGCAGTCCTCGTGGTGGTAAGGCTCGAGGTCGCGCCGTCCGGTTTCAGCCCCGCGTAAGCCCTCTTCCCAGCAAAGCTGATAGTATCGCCCGCCGCGTCGGTGATGTTTAAGTAGAACTCATAGCCGCCGAGCCCGAGCACGCCACGGTTCTCGTAGTAACGGGAGCCGTTCAGGAGGTCGATGAAATTCGATATCTTCTCGCTGCTCAGTACGCGGTCAGAGGCCGCGAGCCCCGGTGATATGACCTCATACGGGTTCCAGTCAGGCGGCGCCCCGCCGGTCCTGACCAAGTTCTCGATGGTCGATGCAGCGAGGGATTCCATCTCCTTCCTCTGCTCGGAGCCGCCGAGTTCGCCCGTGACATCATCCCACAGCACCATGGCAAGTGCTAGGCCCACCATGAAGACGAACATCGCCACTGCTAAGTCGCCAGTAAAGAGCTGTCCTTTCCTCCCTGCGCCTTCCGAATCTTTTTTCGGCAAGGTCATAATATCATAATATCATTCGCCGTAATGTCCATCAGGCCATCACACATCCGGGCATCTCGTATCCACGAACACGCCGTTCGCAGTGTTCGCGACGCAATTCATCCCGCCCTTTGTCATATTGATGAGTGTCACATTGTCCGTGATGAGCTTCTTGCCCCAACTGCTTTCGAGCCAGCGGATCTCGACGTCCCCCTCTATTACGGTAAGGTTGTAGTCTATGTTGCCGTATAGGGTACTCGGCATCCAGAAGCTCCTGTTGTATCCGACGCCCTGCTGGGCGATGGTGTTTATGTTGTCGGCCATACTGCCGGCTACCCGCTTGGCGTCTAGGAACACCTTCAGGCTCCAGTTCTCGCCCTCTCGCTCCATGACTAAGAAAGTCACGGCTATGAATAACAGTATCACGAACGATACGGCGACCATGAACTCCACACTCCCCTGGCCTTCCTTTCCACCCATGTGTGACTTGATAATTCTGACCCTTCTGATCCCGCCTTATCGGCCCCACAGCATCCGGCTGATTACTCGTGGACGTTTATCACGCCGCCCAGCAGGGGCCCACCTGATTCGACCGTTATCACATAATAGCCCCTAACGCTGGGCATCGTCGTGTTCCCGCCCGCGTCCCACTCCACAGGCCCTTTGGTGCCCCGCCAGACATCCGTATATGTATCACCCTGCCCCAGGGCGAGGTTTATGGTGTTGCCTGATACATAGGTGTTGGGTGCATATACTCCGCCGGGCAGGTATACTTCGATAGTAAGCTTGCTCGGGTGGCCGTGGACGTATACGAAGTCGGCAGCCTCCTTGAGCTTGTTGACTGCGCGCTCTGCTGCGTCTAAATCTGCCTGCTTTTGCATCTCGCCCACCTTCCGATAAGCGGTGTTCAGGAGCACAAGCAGTATCAACAGGGATATCCCTGTTATCACCATGTACTCCATGGCGGCCTGGGCCTTGGGTTCCATAAGGCTGAGCTTGGACCGGGGAAGTCGTCGCCCCGGGCTAGATCGTAGTCCCTAGACTCAAGAGATTATCTTCTTGAGCTCCTCCTTTATCTTGCGTATCTCTTCGAGCTTAGCGTTCAGAACGCTCTCTTTCTCCTTGACTTCTTTCTCTCCACTCGTGAGCTCATTTTCCCTCTCTTCAAGGCTTTTCAAGAGTTCACCGAGCTTCTTGAAGTCCTCGTCAATGAGTTCTTCCTTTGATTTAATGTCCGATTCTATCTCCAGCACTTTGGCGTAGAGGCTTCCCTTCTTGGGTTTGGGCGCAGCCTTCGGCTTCTTCTCGGTTTCCACCTTCTTGGCAGCGACCGGTTTGGTTGCGGGGCCTTCGTCAGACATAGCTTCAGTCTCTTCCCTTGACCCCATACTCTTGAGCTTCTCCAGAAGCTCCATGATCTCCTTGTCCTGCTTGATGTCTTCTGCCATTTTCTTTTGTTGTTTAGGTTAGATATGATATATTATAGCTTGTCTATGAAAAACTTGTGAAAAGCACGCGGTTTGTTCAGAATGGCACGAAGAAATGTTCTATCCATGCACCAACGAAGATGAGAGATATGGCCAGTAAGAGCAAGAGCGAGCCGTCGAATACAGTGAACCAGAATTCATCACTCTTGAACTGGTGTTTGGCGACGGCGACTGAGATTATGCCGCCCGCGAGCCCTGCGACTAGATATGCGGCTATCTCGGGTATTCCCCACAGCGCAAGGCCTAGCGAATATGTCGGAAACCCCATGAAATAGGCTTGCAGAGCCGGCAGGTTTGCCAATTCATTGCGTATCTTCTCCCCGATGAAGACCGCGACGACCGACGCGTTCCACGCGATTATCCAAAGCGCCCCCGCACCGAACAGGAACGATGCGATGAAGCACATCATCATCACTCTTATGTTGTTCTCGTAAAGGACTTGGAACATCCTTGCGCGGCCCTCATTGACTTCACCGGCGGTCAACTGGCCCGATGCATCAGGCTCTGGTATATGCATTCCCTCGATTTCCTCGATTGCTTCCACTCTCCCCTCTATCGCCCGCAACTGATCGCCGAACACGTTCCCACTGGTCGGTATCATGCCGTCGCCGTCCGCTGGGAGGAATACGAACCAGAAGGACGCAGAGATAAGGATACCGACGAATAAGAAGGAGTAAAGCGCCATCGCATCACTATGGCGTGTTATGAACCCACTCGATTCGCACAACCAGGACTTTGGTTTGCAGTGGGCTGCTTCCTCTTCCTCTTCCTCTTCGAGCGAGAGGACGCGATGCATCAACGGGGCCAGGGATATAACGATTATAGCAAGTATCAATATCGATGCGGAGACCCCGAGGAATCCGGAAGCATAGTAGCCCAGCCATATCGCCAAGCTCGTGATTATGATGCCCAAGATAAGCATATCCCACGGGTTCTTCTTAGCGGTCTGCGGCGAGATGATATATTCGAGCATGGGTTATTAAGGGGTATGAATAAAAAAGAAGGGTAGAGAAGAAATAGAAAGAAGTAAAAGAAAGAATGAGCGCCGCTTAGAGCGGCACTACCGTTTTCTTGTAGACATCGTTCAGGACCAGGCCCATCGCAGCGTATATCGCGCTGAACCCACATATTATCCCCTCATAGCCCGCTATGGTCTTCATCAGTTGGCTGCCTGTCGCGTCTGCGATAGCCAGGAGGAAGAACAGTATCGCCAGGGTCAGGAAGACCACTTGGAGCGACTTGCTCAGTTTGAGAGTCCCGATGTACATGTAGGTCGTGAAGATGCCCCACATGGCAAGGTACGCAGCCATCGCATCAGCGGGCACCGCCTCCGCGAGCCCCAACCCCGGCAGCATCAATATCGCCACCAGGCTGAGCCAGAAGAAACCGTAGGAGAGGAACGCGGTGGTCCCGAAGGTGTTGCCCTTCTTGAACTCCATCGCTCCTGCGATGACCTGGGCCAATCCCCCGTAGAAGATGCCCATACCCATTATCATACCAAGACTGCCCCCGAGTATGCCTGCATTGTACAGGTTCAGGAGCACAGTCGTCATACCAAAGGCCATCAGCCCCAGCGGGGCGGGATTTGCCAGCACGCCCGTCGTTGTAGTCTCTGCCATTCTCTATGTTGCTATGTATCAAATCTCTGATATCAACAATCAATCGTCTGCCAGCGTCGACAGGTCTCCTGTCGGGAGCCCCAACTCCTTCGCCTTCAGGACGCGCCTCATTATCTTGCCGCTTCGCGTCTTCGGGAGCTTGTCCATGAACTCTATCTCCCTCGGTTTAGCATGCGCCGCCAGGTTCGTCTTGACGAACTTGATTATCTCTTCCTTGAGCTCATCGGACGGCTCGAAGCCCGGCCGTAGGGAGACAAAGGCCTTGATTATCGCGCCCCTTATCGGGTCCGGTTTCCCGATGACGCCCGCTTCGGCGACCGCCGGGTGCTCTACAAGAGCCGACTCGACCTCGAAGGGCCCGACCCGTTCGCCCGCTGTCTTGATGACGTCGTCTATCCGGCCCTGGAAGAAGAAATAACCCTCTTCGTCCATATAGGCGCTATCGCCGCTTATATACCAGGGGTCATGCTCGAAGTACGACCTATATTTCTCCTCGTTCTTCCAGATGCCCCTCATCATGGACGGCCAGCCCTTCTTGAGCGCGAGGTTGCCCATGCTCAAAGGTGGTAAGACATTGCCCCCGTCGTCAATGATGGCGGCTTCGGTCCCTGGCATAGGCCTGCCCATGGAGCCCGGCTTTACAGGCATCGACGGATAGTTGCATATCATCTGCATGCCCGTCTCGGTCATCCACCATGTGTCGTGTATGACGAGGTTGTAGGCTTTCATGCCCCAGTAGATGACCTCCGGGTTCAGCGGCTCTCCGACGCTGCATATATGCCTTAGTGTGCTTAGATCGAAGTCCTTGGTCGCCTCTTCACCCGCAGCCATTATAAGCCTGAACGCAGTAGGCGCGCTGTACCATACTGTGACCTCATGGTCTTGTATGGTCCGATACCACTTCTCGACTCCGAACCGCCCGCCTTTTATGAGGTTGGTCACCCCGTTCAGCCACGGGGCGAAGATACCATAGGAGGTTCCCGTCACCCAACCCGGGTCTGCTGTGCACCAGTAGACGTCGTCCGGCTTGAGGTCAAGGACCCATCTACCTGTCTGGTAGTGACCCACCATCGCAGCATGTACGTGGATGACGCCCTTTGGCTTTCCGGTCGAGCCCGATGTGTAGTGTAACAGAGTCGGATCCTCCAGATCGACCCATTCGATGTCGAATTCGTCGGACGCTTCTTCCATCTCTTTTTCGTAGAAGATGTCTTCGCCCTCGAACTCGGCCTCCCATGGCTGGGCTTCTTCCTCACCGACGGTCATGACGTACTTAAGAGCCGGTAGTTCCCAGACTGGGATCCGCCCCTTGAGCGCCGGGGTGGTTATTATCATACACGCCTCGCTGTCCTCCATACGGTCCTTGACAGCGTCTTTCATGAACGCTTCGAACAGCGGGCCTGCGATGGCGCCGACCTTGAGGATGCCCATGAGCGCGATGTAGAGCTCCGGACCCCTCGGCATGAATATGAACACGCGGTCGCCTTTCTTGATGCCGTATTTTTTTAGCACATTAGCGAACTTGTTGGACTGGAGCCGCAGATCCTCGAATGTATACTCCTCCTTTCGGTCGTCCGAGTCGTAGATGAGTGCGACCTTATTCCTTAAACCACTCTCGCAGTGTTTATCGATGCACTCGTAGGCCATGTTGACTTTGCCAGTCGTGGACCAAGAAAAGTTCTTCTTCACTTCTTCCCAATCGTGGGTCTTCGTTGCTTCATCGTAGCTCTTCAGGTTCGGCTCGAAATTCGCGTTCCCATAAGGCTTCTCGATGACGTCCTCTTTCACCTGTTCTATCTCATCCATTTATATCACCAAAGATACCTCTAAAATCTAGGTTTGAATATAATTTTTGATTATGCTGGAGAAAGTTTAGATTTAGCTGATGGGCATATAAAAATAATCATGAGCATACAATCGTTATAGTCCTGGCATTGCATGAATTAGCCCAACTGCTTCTCGATGATGCCCTCGATGAGTTTAAGGAACTCCTCTTTCTTGTCTGGGGATATCTTCGCCCCGGCCGCAACGTCGTGTCCGCCCCCTTCACCACCCACTTGTTGACACGCTTCATTCAATCCGACCCCGAGTTTAAGGCCCCTCTTCACGAGATTATAGTTCCCCCTCCCCGATATCTTGACTTCCCCCTCCTCAGTCTCCGCAAATGCGATTATCGGCTTTTTGGTGTCAAGTAGCAGAGCCCCGTAGGCCATGCCCGCGATGACCCCCACTATGGTCTCCCTGATGACCCCCGTCGCATCGAAGTAGTGTAGGATATCAGTGGTCTTCATCCCCTCGCTCTTCAGCCACTCGATGCCCTCGCGCAATTCCCTCCGATGCTGCTCCAGGAGCGCATTCGCCTTGTGCCACGCCTCGCCTCGGTCACCCATGAGCACTTCGACGCCTATCTCGCCCTCTTCGTGCCGCCCGCATGCGTTGAGCACCGTGGCGAACTCCTTGGCATCCCTCAGCTCGGTCTTCTTTTTCTCCTTAAGGAAGTCGTATACCTCGCCTATGAGCATGCTGCAGACGAGGTCCGGGCAATGATGGTCGACCAGCAGCATATAGAGCGCACTGGTGAACTTCTTCCGCTGCTCTTCGTCAAGGTCGACGTAGTGTATCACCTCGCCGCCGACGGGGTCCTTGATGGGTATCCCGAGCCCGTTTATGAACTGCACGCAGGCCATGTAGTTCCCTGTGAGCCCGGGGAGTATCGGATCGGAAGCGTATTCGAGCATCTTCGCCAGCGGCCTCGACTGCCGGCCGAAGAGCCTGAGGTTCTTATGGAAATCTACTAATCCAAGCTCCTTGCCGTCCTCGAGGATCTTCCTATTCGCACCTTTGAGGCCGCCATGGAGGTCCTGCATATCCCCGACGCTCCCCACTATCGCGACCGGCGCAAGGTCCTGGTTCTTCGGGTCCATCGCCTTCGCGACGAAGTAGCACGTCCCGGCTGCGGAGAGTTCGCGGGTCCCGTCTATCTGGTGCTGGAACGGGTTCACCTGGTTATCGGTCTCCTTTATCGGCGGGTGGTGGTCGATTATGTACCACTTGTTCTTGATGTCCTTTTCAATCCGCTCTATCTGACCGGAGCCCATATCAACAAAGACGACCGGAGTTTCAATCGCGTTTATCTCATCGACTTCGGTCGAGCTCAGTTGGCGCATGTTGACGAAGTTGGTCTCGACACCTGCGCGCCGGAGGGCTTTGACAGTGATGGCTGTGGACGACAAGCCGTCGGCGTCGTAGTGCCCCACGACCGTGAGTCTCTCCTCATTCTTCAGCTGGTCAGCCACTAGCTTGCATTTCGCCCAGAAGCCCTCGAAGTCCATTGTGAATATTCGTACCGTATCCGATAAAAGTGAGAGGGAACTTATAAGGCGAAGAAAGAAAAACCAGATTAAGAAAGGGCTATCTCTTCTTGGCCGCGAGGATATCAGCCTCTTCTACGGTCTTCTTCCCCGCCGATTTGGCTATCGCGATGGCGTCCTCGCTCAGCTCCTCGGCGTGGTCCTCCACCAGTTGGGCCATGGCGATGACCGCGTCCTCACTGACCCGTTTAGCTCCAGCCTTCCTCATTATCCGCTCAAGCGGGGCCAGCGGTATTTCCCCCATGATTATTTATTTGGTCTTAGGATATAAAGATGTATGCCGATTCGTCTTACTCCGGAGCGCATGCAAGAGATTGAGTACCTGGTGCCTGTCGCATATAATGACCTGGATGCTCTAGGCGGGGTCTTCGATGCTGTGGAAGACCATCTTGAAGAGCATGAATGGGGCCGGTTCATCAGGGCCATACAGTACATCCCGAACGACGTGAGGCACTATTATATAGAGTCCACATTCCCCGCCCTGAAGAAGAGCGGCATGCTCAAGACCCGGAGGAGCTGGGAAAATTGGTTCTCAAGGACGGGCAGGTTCCTCTGCGGCCTTCCTGAGGACGAAAGAAGGGAAGGATATGCGCGCGCAGTCTTGCCCACGCTTTTCACCCGCGGCGATATCAGGACCAAAAGGCACTGGGAAAGATTCCTCAAGAGGCATGAAAAGATACTTTAACCATCATCGGATTTATTACGCGATCCCCTCAAAACTAAGAGATGGCTCTCACGAAACAGTCATTGAAAAGCGAGTTCCAGAAGAACTGGCAGAAGTACTACGAAGTCGAGATGTTCCGCGAGAAGGGTTTCGTCAGAAAAGTGTGCGAGAGCTGCGGTCGCGCGTTCTGGACCCTCGACCAAGACAGAAAAATCTGCTCTGATGCCCCGTGCGTCGATTATGGCTTCATCAACAACACCATCACGAAGGGCAAGTGGGACTATATCGAGACTTGGCGCCTCTTTGAGAAATTCTTCAAAAAGAACGGCCACACGTCGGTCAAGCGGTATCCAGTAGTCGATCGCTGGCGCCCTGATCTCTACTTCACCATCGCCTCAATCCAGGACTTCCAGCGCCTTGACAACGGGAACATGAACTTCGTCTACCCGGCGAACCCGCTGGTAGTCCCTCAAGTCTGCCTCCGCTTCCCGGATATACAGAACGTGGGCGTGACGGGCAGGCATCTGACCTCGTTCATCATGAGTGGCCAGCACTCCTTCGGCTATCCGGACCAGCCGAACTCTTATTTCCAGGACCGCTGCTTAGAACTCAACTTCGAGTTCCTCAGCAAATCGATGGGCATCCCCGAGACGGAGCTCATCTACAACGAGGACATCTGGGCAATGCCCGACTTCTCCGCGTTCGGCCCGTGCATGGAGACGTTCTCGCAGGGACTCGAACTCGTCAACAGCGTCTTCATGCAGTTCCAGAAGAAGGAGTCCGGGAGCGGCTTCCGCGACCTGGACATCAAGGTCATAGACGTCGGCTGGGGCCACGAAAGACTCGTCTGGTTCAGCAACGGGACCCCAGCTTCGTACGATTCACTCTTCGGCCCGGTCACGGGCAAGCTCAAGAAACAATCGGGCATCGAAGTCGACCAGGAGGTCTTCGACCGTTATTCAAAGCTCGCAGGCTCGTTGGACCTCGGCGAGGTGCGGGACATCCGCAAAGCCAAACTCAAGGTAGCCAAGCAGCTGGGAATCGACGAGAAGAAGCTGCGGGAGATGATTGAGCCCCTCCAGGCCCTCTATGCCATAGCCGACCACTCGAGGACGTTATTATTCGCGATAACAGACGGCGGGATCCCGTCCAACGTGGGCGGCGGCTACAACCTGCGCGTCATCCTAAGGCGCGCTCTCAGCTTCATCGACGAGTTCGACTTTGACTTCGACCTGGTGGACATCTCCGAGCAGCATGCGAAATACCTTAAACCGATGTTCCCGGAGCTGATGAGCGAGCTGGACTCGATGCAGAAGATAGTCGACTCGGAGAAGGAGAAATACAAGGCGACTATGAAGAATGTCCAGCGGACGATAAAGGCGCTCATCGATAAGAAATCCAAGTTCGACGAGACGTTGCTTGTGACGCTATACGAATCACAGGGCATAACCCCGGAGGAGATCAAGAAGTTCAAGCCGGACCTCGAGGTCCCGGGGACCTTCTACGAGAAGATAACGGACAAGCATTCGAGCCTCGGGGAAGAGAAGGAAGCCGGGAAGATGGTCCTGGATATCCCGGAGACCGAGAAGCTGTTCTACTCGCACATCCTCGACTTCAAGGCCACGCTCATCAAAGTCTACCAAGACTATGCCATCCTCGACAAGACCGCCTTTTACGCTACATCGGGCGGCCAGGAGCACGATACCGGCAGCATCGATGGCCGGAAGGTGTTGGATGTAATCAATCGGAACGGCGTCATAATGCACAAGCTGGACAACGTCGCTGGGATGAAGGAGGGCTCGGAAGTCGATGCGAAAGTCGACCACGCGCGCAGGAGGCAGCTGATGCAGCACCACTCGGCGGTGCATCTCGTCAACGGTGCAGCGCGAGAAGTCCTGGGCAACCACGTCTGGCAGGCCGGTTCGGAAGTGAGGGGAGACAAGGCCCGGTTGGATATAACCCACTACACTGCTGTTTCAGCAGAAGAGCTGAAGGAGATCGAGGAAATCGTCAACAAGAAAGTGAAGGCTGGCATCGATATATGTAAACCAGTCGTTGAACGCGGCAAAGCTGAGCAGACCTACGGCTTTAGGGTCTACCAGGGCGGCGCGATCCCCCAGAAAGAGCTAAGGATAATCCAGATAGGCGACTTCGACGTCGAGGCGTGCGGCGGGACGCACTGCAACAACACCAAGGACATCGGAGCGGTGAAGATGCTCCGCGCGACGAAGATACAGGACGGCGTGGTCAGGCTGGAATTCGTCGCCGGAGACCGGGCGAAGGAGGAAGAGGCGAAATCAGAAGCAGGGCAGGCGAAGACCGCGGAGCTTCTCGGGGTCAAGGCAGTAAGCGAGGCCGACCTGAAGAAAGTCGCCGGGATATTCTCAGTCCCTGCCGAGCAGCTGGAAGCGACGCTTATCAGGTTTAAGGAAGAGAGCGAGAACTACGCTAAGGGCATCAAGGCTCTTGGTGGCAAGGCGGAGGCGTCGCAGGCCGGCAAGAATCCAGTGGAAGTGGCGCAGTCGTTGTTCACTGACTGGAAGAAGAGGCAGAAGTCGCTGAAAGAGCTTATCAACGCGAAGATACAGGAGGAGATAAAGTCGCTGCCGGCTGACAATCCGAAGTTAAGAGGGTTGTTCTTCAACATCAGGATGAAGGACCTCATGGAGGACACGAAGACTTCGATGGATGCGAGCCTCAAGAAGGCGAAGGGTTACCTCTGATTATTTTCCCGCTTTTTCTTTCTTAGAACTCTCTCCAACTTCGGCATATGTCTGTCCAAGTCCCCGGAATGGATGCTTCTTATGATACTATCGACATTCCGATCCCATTTTACGCCGAGTTCCGACCTAAGAAGCCTGGCTAGTCGAGTCTCCCCATATTCGGCCAGCAGCCGTGCCCTCACCGCCTCCGGGGTCTCACGTTTGGGTCCGGCAGTCGGCTTCGCTGCCATCGGGGTCGGCTTAGCAGCATATGGGTCTTCCCCACGCTTCAGGATCTTGACTCTCCTTCCCGAAGCAGTAGTCACCCACTCGCCCCTCTCTGCCCCTGCCTTGGTCTCAGCCGCCTTTGCTTCCGCTTTAGCTTCGGCAGCCGCCGCTTGCTTCTCCGCCTCCGCCCTAAGAATCCTTGGGTCCTCGCCCCAGACCCTCTTCATCGCCCTCCTGGCCGATTTATCCTTCAGCTTGCCGGATAGTATCACCTTCGCATATGCGCGCAGCTTCGCATCCGAGACTTGCATATGCCCCTCGTGGGCCCTGAGCGCCCTGAAGACCTCTTCTTCAGAAAAAGCCCCCGGGCTCTCCAAGGGGTGGAGCTTCCCGGTCTTCTGTCGGATCATTGAGGGCTGTTGCGCCGCCCCTCTCTTCTTACGTTTCCGGCTCATCTTTAACGTTACCTCTGATTAATCCTCAAAGATCCTTCTTTTGTATACAGCTTTCAAATCCGCTTCCCGTTTGCCTGTGCGCACCTGGCTCACCAATTCTTCAAACGGCATGCTTCTGCATTCAGGGTCGAATACTCTCAGGAGGTTGGCCTTGTCATGGGCACTGCGTTCACCTGGGGCCCCCTTTATTATCGCAGATACTACATGATGCTTGACGTCATGGTCGGCATTCCCCGTCAATGGGATCGGCCCCTCGGGCCTTTCACCCTCTTCGAACCACACTCGCTTAAGAGCTTCTCCCGCTTCACCCGGCGGGATCCCCGTCTTGCTCCTAGTGCGTATTATCTGTTTTGCCAGGTTCGTCAGACCTGCATTATCCAAACTGTGGTAATCCGGATGGGCCGCTAAAGCCCGCGCTATCTGTGAAGACTCGAATTTCAGCCCGACTTTCGCCCTTGGTGTGTTGAGGACATCAGCTAATTCCCTTGTTGGGTTTCCCTTTTTCTGCTTCCTTCTCTCTCCGGCCTTCCTCTGTCTTGCCTTTCGCCCTCGGGCCATGTATTCATTATCCAACAAAATTTAAAAACATGCCGGCAATTTAGGTAAGATTTTTATATATTAAAAGTAAGATTATACTATGGAAACCACGACTGTCTCTACCAAGGGCCAGGTAGTAATCCCGAAGGAGATACGGGACCGGAAGAATATGGGCCCTGGGGTCAAACTCATAGTACAAGAAACTCCGAACGGCGTCTTTTTGATCAGGGTTCCCAAGGACTCGTTAAAGGCCTTAGAGGGTATGTTGGAAGGTTCGAATATCAGGCCCGAGGATGTAAAGAAACTGCGCATGGAGGACCGGAGTTATGAGGTCAATCCTTCTTGATACGTATGCCGTCCTGGCATATACGGGGAACGAACAAGGTCGCAGCCATGTCGCAGAGTATCTCAGCGACATAAATACCGGAAAGTCGCGTGGTGTACTGAGTTCGTTGACATTGACAGAGATCATTACGATCGTCGGTCGCGAAGATCTTGATAAAGCGATGAGCATAGTCTCCTACATCGAGGAGTCGCCAATCGATATTATCATGCCCGATGCTGCGATAGCAAAGATAGCAGGCAACCTACGGCTAAAATATCGGAACTTGAAGTTGAGTCTTGCAGATGTAATCATAATCGCAACGGCCACGCAAGAGCAGGTAGACCTAGTCGTTACAGGGGATGATGAATGGTCCGAGGTCGGGGAGATCTCAGTCAAGCAGATTTAATAATTCCTGTTTCTAATATTCTACATGGCCTACGATTTCAGGAGAGTCGAGAAGAAGTGGCGGAAGCGCTGGGATGCCGAGAAAGCGTTTGAATCCAGCCCCGACGACCGCCCGAAGTTCTACATCACCGTCGCTTACCCGTATCCCTCCGGCGGCATGCACGTGGGCCACGCGCGCACATACACGGTCCCGGACATCTTCGCCAGATACAAGAGGATGCAGGGGTTCAACGTCCTGTTCCCGATGGGGTGGCACGTCACGGGCACGCCGATTATTGGCGCGGTGAACCGCCTAAAGGAGAAAGAAGCGAAACAGATGAAGGTACTGCGCGACGTCTACCACATCAAGGATTCTGATCTGAAGAAGATGGACACGCCGATGAACTACGCGCGCTACTTCATCGAGAACCATTATCAATCGAGCATGAGCCGGATGGGCTACGTCATCGACTGGCGCCGCCAATTCACGACCAATGATCCCCAGTACAACAGCTTCATCACCTGGCAGTACGATTCGCTGCACAAGAACGGCCTCGTGGTCGAGGGCAAGCACCCGGTGAAATACTGCATCGAGGACAAGAACCCTGTGACGACGCACGACCTCCTCGAGGGGGAAGAAGCCGAGATACAGGAGTGGACTCTCATCAAGTTCAAGTTCGGTGACGCGTACATCATCGCCGCGACGTTGCGCCCGGAGACGATGTACGGCCAGACCAACATGTGGGTCAACCCGGAGGTCCACTACATCAAGGCGAAGGTGAAGTCCGGGAGCGGAGAGTCAGGCGACGCGCGCGAAGAGACCTGGATCATAAGCAAGGAGTGCGCCGAGAAGCTGCGCTATCAGGACATGGAGGTCGAAGAGATCGGCAAGATCAAGGGCGCGGATATGATCGGCAAGACGTGCCACGCCCCTGCGGTAGATAGGGACATCATAATCCTCCCATCCACGTTCCCGGACCCGAAGGTCGCTACCGGGCTGGTCACGTCAGTCCCGAGCGACGCGCCCTATGACTACGTCGCACTCCGCGACCTGCAGGAGGACGAGAAGCTCTGCAAAAAGTATAAGCTGGACTGGAATGCGGTCAAGAAAATCCAGGTAATCCCCATCATCACGACGAAGAAATACGGTGACAATGCGGCTTTGAAGCTGGTCAACGAGATGAATATCAAGAACCAGAAAGAGGCCGATAAGCTCGAGGAGGCGACCAAGGAAATCTACAAGGAGGGCTTCCATACGGGTGTGATGAACGACAACTGCGGCCCGTACAAGGGGATGCGTGTGGAGGTCGCCAAAGAAGCGATGAAGCAGGACCTCATCGACCAGGGCATCGCCGACGTGATGCACGAGTTCTCGGAGCCGGTGAAGTGCCGGTGCGGCGGGAAGGTCGTTGTCGCCAAGGTCGACTCATGGTTCCTCAAGTACAGCGACGACGAATGGAAGGCCAAGACCCGCGGGGCAGTCAACCAACTGGATTGCGTCCCGGAGAATACGAAGAATGAATACTTCCACACCATCGATTGGCTCAAGGACTGGCCGTGCATCCGCAACTTCGGCCTAGGGACGAAGCTGCCGTTCGACGACCGATTCATAATCGAACCGCTCTCGGACTCGACCATCTACATGTCCTATTACACGATTGCCCACCTCATCAAGAAGTACAACCCGGAACAGCTGAAGGGGGATTTCTTCAACTTCATCTTCATGAGCCAGGGCAAGATCGAGGCAGTCTCGAAGTCGACGAAGATACCAGTCGATGAACTGGACGAGATAAAGAAAAGCTTTGAATATTGGTATCCGCTGGACTGGCGCTGTTCAGCTTCAGAACTCATAGGCAACCACCTCACCTTCATGCTTTTCCACCACACGGCCTTGTTCAGCCAGCCGAAGTGGCCGCTGGGGATAGTGGCTTTCGGCGTCGGCCTTTTGGAGGGCGCGAAGATGTCCTCTTCCAAGGGCAACGTGGTGTTGCTGAGCGATGCCCTTGACCGCTACGGCGCGGATGTAGTAAGACTTTTCCTGATGAGCAACGCCGACCCCTGGCAGGACTTCGACTGGCGGGACGCGGAGGTAATCGGCGTGCAGAAGGCCCTCGGGAGGTTCATGCTTTTCGTGGAGCACGCGCTCAAGGCGAAGGAGGCGGAGTTGACTCCGCTGGACAAGTGGCTCTTGTCAAAGAAAGAGCGGATGATCCTCGAGGTACGAGAGACTCTCGATAAATTCCAGACCAGGAAGGCCCTGCAGGCAGGGTTCTTCGAGGTCTTCAACACGCTCCGCTGGTACGAGCGGCGCGGGGGAAAGAACGGTGCGGTCCTTAAGGAATTCTTGGATACATGGGTGAGGATACTGGCGCCGTTCACCCCATATCTGGCCGAGGAAATCTGGGGGAAGATAGGTGGGGAAGGCCTAGTTTTGGATGCGGAGTACCCATCGGCAGATATGAAGAAGATCAACGACAAGGCCGAAGCCGGCGAGCGGGTCATCGAGGGCCTGGTCGACGACGTCTACAAGATAATAAACGTCACGAAGAAGAAGCCGAAGGAGTGCGCGCTGTTCATCGCGCCACCGGAGAAGTTCGAGCTCTTCGATAAGATACAAAAAGGCGCGCAGATAAAGGACATCATGCAGGACGCGAAGTTCAGGGCGATGGGCAAGGACGTGGTCAACATGTTCAAGAAGTCGCAGGAGATGGAGGTCCCGCAGGGTTGGAGCCCGAAGGACGAGGCGAAGCTGCTTGAGAGTGCGCGCGCGTTCCTCGAGGCCGAACTGGGTTGTAGTGTAACTGTGAACCCGAAAGAGGACCCGGGCGGGAAGCGGAGGTTCGCCCTGCCTACGAAGCCTGCGATCTTTTTGGCATAGTCCCACTTCATCATTCACGATGTTCTTCCCAAAATCCGAGTTTAAGGAAAGAGTAGAGAAAGTCCGGAAGGCTTTGTCTAAAGAAAACCTGGATGCGTTTCTCGCGGGCAACGACGAGAACGTAAGGTATCTCTCCGGGGTCGATACCGGCAGAGTCTTGATTACGTCAGACGAAGCCATCCACTGGCTCGCGCCTGTGTATTCAGACATGACCGCTGGCGTCCTCGAGGAACGGGAGCGGAAGAAGGACGCCATCAAAGATTTTCTTAAGGAGAAGAAGTTCAAAGCCGTCGGCACCGATGACCTACCCTACTCCGCGTACAAAGAGCTTAAACCCCCGCTCAAGAAACTCCTTAAACCGGTCGAGCTGCTCGAGGGTTTAAGGAAGATCAAGTCGAAAAAGGAATTGGAAGCGCTCGAGAAGAGCGCGGACATCGCGAAGAAGGGCATGGCTGTCGCGACCGGCCAGGACATCACGGGCATGACTGAACAGCAGCTCACCGCCGATATAGAATACGAAATACGGAAGAGCGGCTCTGAATCCGCGCCGTTCGGCAAGGGCCTTCTTTGTCTCTCAGGCCCGAACGCCAGGCATCCCCATGCCTTCGAGACCGACCGCGTCATCAAAGACGGCGACTGCGTGGTTGTAGATCTGGGTGCCGTCTTTGAAGGCTATTTCTCAGATATGACTCACACCATAAGAGTTGGAAACGTCGCCTCGGAGAAAGCCGACTTATGCGACTTCATCGACGACTTGAAAGAAAGAGCGATCAGCCAGATCAAACTCGGCAAGAAAATCTCCGAACTCCACAACTTCTGCGAGGAAGAGATCAAAAAGAAGGGCTATGAGTTCTTGCACCTCGCCGGACATGGCGTCGGCCTGCAGATCCACGAGGCCCCACACGTCAGCCCGGACGAGGAAGACGTCGTCCAAGGGGGCATGGCATTCACCATCGAACCTGGGATTTACACTACAAAGTTCGGCGGCTTCGGCTGCCGGAGCGAGGACACGATAATATTCGAGAAGAAGGCGAAAATCATAACGCAATAGGCTTTTTAACTCACTTTTTTCTAATAAAGGAGCTTGGCCTCTATAGCTCAGTCTGGGATTTTACGCGCCTTTGGCGCTAGGGACGGTAAACGGGGTCAGTTACACTACACTGTGCGTGTAGTTACACTATATTTCTGGTCCAAAAAGTTACACTACAAAAACAAAACTGACCCACCGTTACTCCATTCCAGAGCGAAGCGACATTTTTCTAGCTTACTTCGCAAATATATCGTTCTGCCTCTGTAGCTCAGTCTGGGAGAGCACCACATTCTTTGTGAGATCTCTTGACAAAGAAGGTGTAGCTGAAGTTCCTAGAACGGGAGTCGGTCACGTGGGTGTCGTGGGTTCAAATCCCACCGGAGGCACTTAATTTTCCCTTCTGGCTTCCAATCAACCCGCCTTTTTATCTCCGATGACATTAACCTACGGGTGTTTGTTATGAAACCTATATTCCTCATAATAATCGTATTGGCATTGTTGGTAGTTGTAGCAACAGTTCTTATGATGGGTTCTGGCGGTCCACAGGAGACGGCACCAGAAGGTGCGGAACCACTATCGCAACCGCGATCACCCCCCTCTTCTCAAAAAACTCCAATGCCGCAGACGCCACCACAGACCTCACAGGCGTCTTCATTTACGGTATCTGAGGCATTCGATCTCCTTGAACAGCGGGCCGGGAAAGATCTATGCCTGGTTGGTTATATGACCACCTCGATGGGTGCCGACGGGCGCTCCTCCGATTTCTCGATAAGCGGATGCCAGCATGGCAGCAGGTCGCTTTACATCCTTTCAGTTTCCTTAGGGGAGGAGCCGGAGTTGAGCGAACATACAACAGGGGATCAGTGCGTCGATTACTTCGGCGCTGACTTCCAGGATTCTCCAGCTGTCTTGCAGACCATAGGAAAATCCTGTTCTAAGAACATGGGCTACAGCATGACTGAGATGTATGAGCATCCTTTCGGTAACATCGCATGTCTGGTTTCCGGCGCTGGCTGGAGTGTGGACTACGACTTCGCTGAACGCGCGGTGGGCGACAGGGACGACTACGCCTGAAGTATGCATCACATCTGAATTTTTAAAATGAAAAAGAGCTTATTTTTGGTGTCAATGGTATTGGCCATAGTCTTCTTTTCCTCCAACGGCTCCGCCCTGGAACAGACTAACGAGACGTGCTACAGTTACTGCGCCGCATATGAGCTTTACTGGTCCGGCGATTTCGTTTGGAAATACATAATGGAATATTGCACCATGTCCGAAGAGGATGCGGCGAAGGTGATATACAAATTGATCAAGACCGCTAGCAAGGGCAGCACCGAGAGCCTAGAGGTCGTTGCCCAGGCCCTGGTCTGCGCAGGATGGATAAATTATCACATAGCTCCCATCCTTGATGATTGCAAGGATGCGTGCAATGCAAACATATACGCATATGCTCCGGACCCTACGACGAGGGGTTATTCATCAATAGTCTATTCAAAGAACAATAACAAACTGCTGCTTAATATCTGGAACCACGGCGTCGGATATGCCACCAACATAACCGTTGACGTATATGCAGGATCGACTTCCGACAGGGATTGCGAGATAACCAACTGGGAGATGATAGGCTCATACGTAATTGATGAATTGTCCCCTTACGGCGTCCTGCGCAATGACCTCCAAATACCCCATAACGATCACCATGAGATACCCTGGGCATACGAAGAGGACATGTGCAACAAGATCAAAGTGATAATAGATCCGGACAACACTGTACCCGAGTTGGGTGAAGAGGATGGAGTCGATTGGGACAACGAATACATAGTTGACATATACGATTTACCCACACTCCCCGGATACATGGTGGAAGGCTTCGAATACGAGATGTTCGCCGGCATCCTGGACAGCATCAGGATATGGTTCGATGTGAAGAACACGGGCGAGATGGACGGTTCTCCTTCAGTGCATGTAAAGAAATGTGGCGAAAGCGGTTCAGTGGCCTGGGAGGACAGCGTAAGCATCGAGGGCGGCGAAAAGAGGTCCATGGAGTTCGACCTCCTTGACCTGACAGACAGTGAAGACACCCAGGATGTGATATGCCTTGACATACTAATCGAGGATGAATTCGGCACGTACACCAAAAGAGAACAAGTGGCAGTGTATTCAGGAAGCGTGCAGGGGACAGTATATGATATGTACGGCGAGACTGTGGGCGACGCCACCGTGACTATGGGTGGTTATTCGGCAGAGACAGACAGCAAAGGAGAATATGAGATCAGGGGTATAAACGAACTCCGCGAATATACATTGACCGCCACCAGCCCCTCCCACGATTTCGACGGGACTGCCAGGGTAAACATCGCCTTCGAGGATAACAGCCTTTACCCGATAGGCTTATCGCATTACAAGGTCGACATAGTCCTCATGGACTCCCCGGGTTCGGCAATCATCTCCTGCCCCTATGGCGGCTATATCTTCGAGATGGATTCGGGATATTACAATTACAGAGGCGGGGTGGCCGACACCAACACATACCTGCCGGGCATAGTGCCAGGGGAATACACAATACGATTCACAAAAGACGGTTTCGGTTCATCCATACAGAGCTTGATTATCCAACCAGGCGAGGAAAAGACAATCGACTGCGGACTGGAGCCGAGCTCAGTGTACCAAGATGACTCAGGCATCCTGTTCTCACCAATGATGAACCCTCTTTGGACGATACCACTGGCGAGGGATGGGACCGAAAATCCATATTACGCCGAGATATCAAAGGACGGCAGCACGGTGGTGATGCTCTTGGCGAACCCGAGAGCAGGGGAGGCAAAGACGCTCATATATTCCAAAGAGGGCCAGAAGCTGGGGGAGTTCCTGTTTACATACGGCGGTGGGCAGCTTAATGCCAAGGCTAGCATGTCGTATGACGGCTCGAAGATACTGATAGGGAACAAATACCTTCTCTCGCGAACCGGGCAACTGTTGTCTGAGAATCCCGAAGGAAAGGAAAGTAGCAATGCATATATCTCACATGACGGCAGTATGTACTGCTATGTCAGCAGGCTCTATGACCAGCAGTTCCGGGAGGTCACAGGGGACCTCATCGGGAGCGATGAGGATTATGTACGCTGCCCTTCGGCATCTTGGGGCGGTAGCTCCATCTCATTCACTCCCGACAATACAATCGTGGGCAAATGCAAGAAGGCAGGGATATGCAGGGTGTCGATGGGCGAAGAGACACAGATAAGCGAAGAGACAGCAGATTCCTTCGACCAGAACTGGGATGGCTCCGTATTCGTAGCCTCTTCCTTTGACACTTCTTCCGGCTCTGCGATACTTCGCTTCTTCGAGAACGACGGGTTGGTGCTCGAGAAGGAGATAGAGTGCCTGGATAGGTATTCCGGCTTTGGCGACCTGCATTTTGCCAGGCTTTCCGTCAGTCCGGGGGAAGGATACATCGCCGCCTTGAACGGCCCGCACGGCTTTGACTACGGGCTTTTTGTCTTCGATTCGCAGGGCAACGACCTCTTGAACATCCAGAGTCAGGACGTCTGGAGATGGAACGCTATGTTCGCGGCAAGGGCCACTGGTACTGGTATATATTATCTGTCGCACGGCAGCGAGGGTCTGACTTTCGGCGTACTGGGCCAGCCGGGCACTGCGGAAAAACAGGAGGTCGAGGCGGGTGATATGGTTCTGCCAGAGTGGGAGATGGGGGCTTCCAGTGGGTTGGAAACCGCGGCTGCGATAATAATTACTTCGACCATATCATTTGCTTTACTTTACCACGCTTGGAAGGTGGGGATGTTGTGAGGTGAAGGCGCTTCTCTATTTGTGAAGAAGCGGCTTACTTTTAGTCCTCACCTCACACCTCTTCACAGCCAGATCGTGCGCCTGGACATAATACTTTGAGAACTCCTTCCAGTCCGCCATATTCGATATCTCTTTCGCCTCGAGCTTTTTCCCGACCCGCTCGTTCTTGCTTAGATTGGCGAACCAGTGGAGCATCTTCGTCAGATCCACGGTCGCCTGCTCGTCTGTCCGGCCGTCCCTCTTTAAGACCAGGATTCCCGGCTTCTCTCTCTGGTCTGTGTTCTTCTTGACGAACTTGCCGAACCCTGCGAGGTCGGTGGTTATGGACATGAGGCTGTAGGCACCCGCTTCGAGGGGTGTGTATCCCCAGGGTTCATAATACGACGGGAACACACCAAGATGCATCCCGGCCATGGCGTCGAAATAGTTCATCGACAAGAAACCGTCCCCGAGCGCCACGGGCTTCGGGTAATAGACTATTTTCACCCGGTCCTCCGCCTTGTTCGTCAGCTTTGCCTTCTTAAGCGCCTTCAATATCCTGTCCTTGCTGTTCATATCGACTATACATACCGGCGGCGTCTTGTTCTCGGTCTTCCGGAATCTGGCCATCAGCTTCTTGGTCTCTATGAAAAAGTCCCCATCCAACAGCTTCCCCTTCGAAAGGTCGTTCCCGTGCACGAGCATACTCATTATCTTCTCGTGGATGGGTGAGAGCTTCTCATAGACGTAATCCTCTATCTGCTCATACTGGGCCAGGTTCTCTATTATCTCTCGGTTCTGCTCCCGCTGTGTCTTGTCGAGCACCATCACGAAGACAAACAGGGTCTTCTCATAACCCTCTTTCTTCAGCTGTTCGTTCAGTCTTCCGAGGGATTCTATAAGGACGTCATATCCCTTCGTATGGAACTCATACCTGCCGGAGATGAAGAGCAGGAGCGAATCCTGGATATTCACATCATAATAGGGCAGGAAATAGGCCTCCAAGAAATCCCATATCTTCCCTTTGGTCCGGTGATGCAGCATCGCCCTCTCTTCGATAGTCGGGTACTTCCCGGTATCGATGCCATTCGGAGTCACAATATCCGGCTTCTTCCCCAATACATAGCCGCACTCTTTTGCGGTTATATCGCTCACGCTCGTGAAGACATCCACGGCATCTGCCGCAGCTTTCTCGAAATCGTGTTCGGTGATTATCCTCCAGCCGCCCTTCGCGATATCGAATTTCTCTGCCCTGCGCTCGCTGAGGTCTCGCCCCTCCTTGAGTCCCCGGTTCATCTCCGAGACCAAGTCCACACCCTTTGCGGCCATGCTTCGCCCCAACCGCGTTGAATGGGTCGTGGTCACCAGCCCTATGGGGGCATTCGCCTTCTTGAGATCCAATAGGAATCCTGCAGGAGAGCCTGAGATGTGGTGGTGCAGAACGCCCTTTTTCCCCTCAAACTCTTTAGAAGCGAGAATGATATCTACCAGTCTGCCGACCGCCTCTCCCCAGACAAGCCTCTTTGTTATCTCATCGCCGCAGCGTTCCGTCTCGACGTCGTATTCCTTCTTCAGCCGCTTCTTTATCGCAGGCGCATTGCTCATGAGCTTGCTGAAATCCAGCAGTATGGCCTGCGGCCTGCCGCTAACCAGCCAGGTCCCGAAGTGGGCTTCTACACCTTCTTTCTTGAGCTTCTCGAAGATTGGCTCCAGCGTCGCCGGCGCAATGCACATCTCGCAATCAAGCTCCGACGATCCGGAGAAATATGGCCCGACCGTGAAGTAATCCTTCCGATACAGGCGCTTCATCTCCTCGGACTTCGTGGCGATGACAGTATATATCCCCCCTATGCGGTTCGACACTTCATAGGAACTCTCTATAAGGAAATCGGCCTTCGGTTTCATGACTTGTTGATAATCGGACTGGCTTTAAAAACCCACTTCGTCGTGACTCCTTTTTTTATTCGCCTTCCGCTTTAACTATCAATGGTTCGCACCAGCAACATACGCAAGGACTTTCTCCTGGAGCGCTATTCCATAATCTCGGAGAAGAGAGGCCAGCGCCCGCATGCCTATGCGGCCCCGCCGGAGAAGAAGGGCCATACATGTTTCTTCTGCCCCGGCAACGAATCGATGACCCCGCCGACCATCGACGCCTATCCCGACACGAAGTCGAAACAGTGGTCTATCCGCGTCTTCAGGAACAAGTTCCCGGCGCTCAAGCCGCCGGAGGGGGACCATGAGATAATCGTCGACACCGCCAAGCACGGCGCGGAGCTGGAAGACCTCTCCCCAGACGAGATACTCCAGGTCTTCCTGATGTACGAGAAGCGCCGGAAGGTCCTCTTGAAGAAGTACAAACATGTCTCAGTATTCAAGAACAGCGGCCCGGGAGCTGGCGCATCGATCGCCCATGCCCACACACAGATACTCGCGGAATCCTTTGTGCCGACCATAGTCGCGGACGAGGCCAAGGCTGCGAAGTCATACTACTCCAAGAAGTACCGCTGCCCCTGGTGCGACTACATCGCGCGCACCGGGGCCAAGGGGGTCGAGAAGAAGCGGGTCGCCCTCAAGACCGAACACAGCATCGCGATCACCGCCAATGCCCCGAGGTTTCCCTACGAGGTCTGGCTCATGCCGCGGCGCCACGTCGCGGACTTCTCGAGCCTCACGAGCGACGAGGCGCTCGACTTCTGCGCGGCTTTGAAAGAGCTCCTCGCCAAAGCTTCATCCATCGGCCCCTACAACTTCGTTCTCCACCAGGCCCCCAAAGGCGCCTCGAAGTACTACCACTTCCACCTCGAGCTCATGCCGCGCGTCTCGAAGCACGCGGGCTACGAACTGGGAGAAGGTGTCTTCATAATCATCGCATCCCCCGAGACGGCGGCTAAGTTCTACAAGTCCAAGTCCGCTCAGGGGCCTGTGCCGGGATAATGGGATGACACAAGTGCAGAAGACCCAAGGAAAAGCGAACACGCTCGACCACTGGACCAAGCTCAGGCTAATCAATGCGATACGGCAGGGCAAGAGGCCCGCGGAATTCGACAGGCTTCCGCCCGCAGTCCAGCGGGAGCTTCGCCGCAAGGCCAGGCAGGGCAAGGAAGCGAAGGCCGCCTTCTTGACGCCGCAGTAAACGCCCGCCCGGAGAGATACTGTCTTCTGACTTTTCTCCTAAGTCTCATTAAATTTACATCATGGCAAAGGAGCTCAGCGATAAGACGGTAGGCATGTTCTCGCGGATACACCGCCAGCCGCCCGGGATCGTCAGGAGCCTCCAAAAGATCGAGACCTTGACCGGCAGGGATGTCATCCTATTCTACCATATATTCGGCCTCGACAAGAAGACAGCGGATTCGCTACTCTCAGTATTCCAAGCCACCCGCAAAGAATACAGAAGACCACTTCATCATGCCCTTGACGACGCTTATCTCGAAGTGCTTGACAAACCAGTCCTTAAACGGATGCTTCCGATAATGCAATCGATTGCCGAGGCAGGCCACAGCCCCTCAGGATTCGTCTCCTCCGCCGGCAATATGTTGAAGCACCGTTATGACGATGAGGGGACCGAAAACCTCGACCGCCTCTCCGGCCTGCTGATCGCCACTGCGAAGGCAGGCCACGACCCCGACCCGCTGTTTAGAGACCTGACTATGTGGAGATCAATAGAAAAACCAAGGGTCTTTGCACTACTGAAGCCTTATTTGATGGAAAAAGCCAAGGCGGGTACCGACCCCGATGCGGTGCTCAAGAACCTATCCGACGCTATGCACCCTACAGACATAAGCGAGGATTCCATAACAGATTTCTTGAGATACTAACCCCACTTAAACAGGTTCTTCGCGGCGGTGAAAGCCTCGGGCCGGGACCGCAGTTTCGCGGGCAGGGCACTCCGGCTACCCTTTAGCTTCAAAGCCCTGAAGCCGGAGGAGGTCCAACCATTCGTTGACCATCTCATCTCACACGCCCAGACCCATGACCCGATGGAACTCTCCGACCACGCTACATTGGCGCAGACCACCCTCAGGATCCCGATGGCGCAGGTCATCGCATATCAGGAGAGTTTCATCAAGAACGGCCACTTCCCGACCGCAGGGATGCTCGAAAGATACCACAACCGGCATAAGGGCAAGTAGGAGGGGCATGAACCTCCTCGATGATTCTGGCTTTTAACCCCCTCGGCCTTAAATCTATACCATGCCGAAGGAATCGAAGCTGGCCAAAGCCCTTAGAGGCATAAAGAAGCACGACCCGAGTCTTGCGTCCAGCCTGAGCCGCGTATCCGGCATCAAAGCCGAGACTGTCGAATCCCTTACGCGTTCGTTGGATCGTATGCTCCCCGTAGACAAACATATTGCCTTGAACGCCCTTGCCAAGATGGTGCCTTACGGCATCGGCCGCAACAAGGATCTCTCTCACGTGGCTTCTGTCATGGACTTTGCATTGAGGAAAGGCCGGAATCCCAACGCCTTTCTCTCACATCTCGAGGAGGCTGTCAACTCGACTCATGGAAGCTTATGGGCTGCCCACCTGGCGCTCCCCCATATCGATGCGGAGGTAAAGAAAGGCAGAGAGCCGATGCCGCTCGCATCGACTCTCATCGCGCTTGCGAATACCCCCCTACCGGAGAAGCATCTCAAGTCGCACGCTTCGAAGTTGGGCAGGATATACGCCTCCGAAGCTAAGAGAGGTCGTGACCCTGTCTTAATATCGCGGGTCGTTGAAGCGGGCCTCCCCTCAAGGCGCCTCCCAGCGGAACAAGCCTCCGAGTTCGCGCGCCACCTCTCCCGCGCACTGGAGGGCGATACCGCGCCAGAGCTCATGAGCAGGGCACTCGCGGACGGGCTGAGCCGCCTGTCGGACTTCCCCCCAGACCTCAAGATATTCAGGGCTGCAGCGCCCGTACTGTCTGATGCTGCTAAGGCGGGTGAGAACACGCTCGATCTCCTGAATCACCTATATAGGACCTCCGCCCGCGACCTAGATGAGAAACACATAAGGAAGCGCGTCATAGGACTAAGGAAACTCCTGGCCGCAATGCCTCCAGATAGCGGGAGTGACATGCTTTTCCACGAGCTGGAGAATCTGAGCATGCCGACCAAAAACCTGGATCCGGACCACCTCTCGGCGCTCTATGCCTTCCTGCCGCATTTCGCTCCAGGTGGCCGTCCGGAGCTCATTGCTGTCGCGGGCCTCGCAGCCAATGCCATGGTCAAGGGGAAGTACGGCCCGAAGGCTCTGCGCGCGATGGAGCCATATCTTCATTGGAAGGCGCCGCACCGCTCCGCGATGTTCCAAGCCCTGGACAAGGGCCTCAAGTCCGGTGCCGTGACCACGAAGACGGTCCCATTCTTCGGCGATGCCCTTACCGAGCTCTATGGCCCGGTATGGCGTGAGTTGTTTGCTAGCGGTAATCAGGCAAAATCATCCTTCTTCGAGGAGATAGTCGAGCCGGCTCTCGAGACCAAGGCCGTCACTAAAGACACCTTCCACCAGTTCGCCCGCGACCTTGATGCGATAGCCGCAGACCGCGGCAATGAGCTGTATCCCATGAAGAACCGGCTGGAGCGGACCATATCGTCTAAGACCATCCCCGCGCTAGTTAAGAGGGAGATAGTCTCCGCTCTGGCCCTCCAGAGCCCAGAGGTTGTCGAGCCCATGCTCGAGATGCTCGCTCCTGCGGCCCAGAAGGGGATAATAACCGCAAAGAACCACAAGGAGCGCATCGCCAGGTTCAAGGAGCTTGCCGACCTCGGCAGGGACGTCCATAAGGCTGTCGCAGCGGGCATCTATAGCGACACGATAAACAGGGACAACATGGACCGGACTCTGCCCCTTGTGACCGACGCCATTCGCAGTCACGGGGATGAGGAGCAGGCACGCCAGCTGTCAGATGCACTCAAATTTGCCATGGACACGAAGAGGACCCCCCAACAGCTGGCCCGCATCTGCGACTACCTATCGAAGCATGCAGGTCACAATCCCCTCCAGCTCATGGAGCAAGCGATGGAGTCTGTTGATACCTTGAAGGTATCATTGCCCATAGCCTTCAGATACCAGGAGGAGTTCCTGGCCCACGACCATTTCCCGACATCGAGGAATGTCGCTCAGTTCCACGAGCAGGTCGGGAGGAAGCGGAAGAGAAGAAAGAGGAAGGAGAGACGGAAAAGGTGACTGAACGGATGAAGAAAGACCCAAGACCAAGGAACCCGAGACTAAAGGATCCGAGGCTTGAGGAAGCCCTCGAGAAGATGCACAAGCGGCACATAGGCGTAGCGGCGATGATGCGCAGGCTCCGCGGCCTCGACGCCGACACGGTCGACCATTACCTCACTGCCATGGACATAGTCGAGAAGAGCGGGCGCTTCTATCCCCACCACCTCATCATAGTCCTCGAGGACGGGCTCAAGAAGAAGCATTTCAACGCGCAGACGCTCAAGCTGATGGGCCCGATAGTCCGGACGGCCGCCGAGAATGGTTACGACCCGCAGTCGCTTCCCATCTTCATCGACTCCGCGATACACTACAGAACTCTCAACAACAGAAGGCTTGCTAGCATAGCCCCGATGCTCCATGTAGTCACAAAAGCGGGCATCAACCCGCTGCACCTGTTCAAGCCTCTTGAGGCGGGTCTCGAGTCCGGCGCCATAAGGCCGCAGAAGCTCAAGTCCTCGGCTGAGGCCTTGGCTGTGGAGCTGCCGGGAAAGGACTCTGAAGAAGAGCTGGCGGTCCTGGCCGGGTTGATCGAGGCGGGGCTGAGGGGGGCAGGGATAACGGACCGCGACCTCCGCTATTCCGGGAAGAGCCTGGAGGCTCGCCTGCCCCGCGGCAGGAACGGACGCATCTTACTGACCCACCTCTTCCAGCATAAACTCGTCACCCCGGAGAACCTCGAAACGGCGATAGATCAGGCCGGACGCTCATTCGGTCCGTTCAGGGAAGACTCAGACCATGACATATCCGGTTTGCTCGTACGTGGGCTCAAATCCGGCGCCTTCGAGATGGGGTCGCTGTCCGATTCGGCGGAGAGCATACACAACCTTGTGAGCAGGGCCCCCGAGCGCTTCTCGCATAACAAGCTTATGGGGCAGCTGGGCCCCCTCATAGACTCGAAGACCGTGCGGGGCAAGAGGCTCTTCGATTTTCCCGACGAGCTCACTGCCCCCTACGCATCAGTGGTCGCCTTGGAGGCTTTGGGGAATGGCAAGTTCGACAAGGCCGGCCTTGATGGGCAGACCCGCAGGCTTAGCAGGCTGATGCATTCGGCGGGCCATCTGGACAAGGTCAAGGACCTTACGGCAGACCTTACGAGGCTGGCCGAGCCGGATGCTATGCACAAGCCCTCCTTCCTCCGGCTTCTTGAGCACCTGGACAAGCACCGCGCCCATGGTCCTTTGCGTTTGTTAGAGCATGCCTATGACGCAGCGGATGAGCTGGGCATCTCTTTCCCGGAGGTCATCGCCCACCAGGAGAAGTTCTTTAATAAGGGCCACTTTCCGACCGTGACTGAGGTCGTCGACTACCACAGGAGAGTCGTGGAGAAAAGAGAGGGGAGGAAGAAGAGATGAAGGGAGATAATCGATAAGAAACTCGGAGATGAAAGAGCAAAAACCACAAGAATGGGCTGTAGGTGGGATGAGAAAGAGACCGGAACAGGCGGAGCTAAATAAGGCATTGAGCGAGTTGGCATATCGGCACAACACCCTAGCAGATAGGCTTCGCCCGCTCGATGGCTTAACCTCTAAGATGGTGCGTATGATCGATGCGCGATTATCGGCATTGGCTCGTTCAAGGCGGACTGGCTCTGGCAAAGCAAATCCCCAATACATGTCTTCGGTCTTGAGTTCAGGTATTGCCTCTAGAGCGATAACTACCAGAAACCTGAGGAGGTCTGCCGACTTGCTTACAAAGACCTTGCTTAGGCTAGACTATTATTCCATCCCAAAGGCCCGTGATTTATCCGAGCACTTGGACTCATTATTCGGAGCTGGCTCGGTAAGACCGGGGGATTGGGACGTTATTGCATCTCTCTTGCAGGGCATGGCTTATAAGCGTTGGGACCCGGCACCCTTAGCAAGTGAATTCGCCCGCGGTTTTAATGCACATACCCTGGATCATAAGGTCCTTGAGGCGATGGAGGGTCCATTGAAAGCAGGCATAAGAACACGGCACAACCCTTCGGACCTCATGTGGCGGGTCAACAATTGGTTGGAAGCGAAGCATATTGATGCTTCCATCCTCAAACAGCTCGCACCAGTCTTGGAGTTGGACGCAACTTTGCCACAAAGTACTGGCGACAGGCCCCATCTACTGCTTTCGGTGTTGGGTCAACATCTGCGCGAAGGCAATCTTGACAGACATCGGCTGACAGCTTTGCTCCCATTTATGCGCGCGAGCGCCGGCCGCGGCGAAGACCCGGCAGAGATGCTACACCATATCGTGTCTGCCATAGGCGAGAGACAGCTTACCGACCAAGAGCTGAATCATCTCGTGAAACATCTCCCCCCTCATAAAGAAGGTATGTCCTCAAGATTATTCCAACATGCTATGAACGCAAAAGCCGAGCTGGGTATCCCCCTCTCAGAAGTCATCGCTCACCAGGAGGTGTTCCTTAATAAGGGCCACTTCCCGACCGCGAACGCGGTCATCGACTACCACAGGAGAGTCGTGGAGAAAAGAGGGAATAAGAGGGAGGAAATGAAAAGATGAGCTCGCACACACCCTCATTGATAATATTGAAGAGTCTCGAGCCCGACCTTGCGTCTGCGCTGGTCGAGCGGAGTGTAGACGCGCGTGACATAGAGGATATCACAGAGGCGGTCACATCGGTACACGGCATGCCCCGGAACAACCTACTCGCCGCGCTCCGCTCCATAATGCTGACTGACAAGGCGACAGCCGAGGATATGCGGCTCATCGCCCCGCGCCTCCGTGAGGTGACCCGCGCGCTAGCCTCCTCCCCCCTCCCGGACAAGCCCGAGCCCCACGACTTCGTCTTTGTAGCCCGCCGCTTCCTGGCCGATCAGAGAAGATACCGGCCCGCACTCGACCATGTGATACCCATATTGGCGGACCATTCGAAGAGACACGGTTCCAGCGCATTGGGTCTGGCGGATATCATCATCCGCGGCCTCGAGTCCGGTTCGTTCTCCCCGACGAAATTAGCCGCGCCTGCGAAAGCCATCTCCGAAAGATTCTTAAGTCTCGGAGATGCCGGAAGGGGGGATGAACTCTGGGAGCTCAAGCATCTCCTGAACACGGGCCTCGAATCGCATGCGGTGACCGCCAAGAACCTTGAGCCCTCCATGGAGCGCCTGCAGAAGATGATATCATCACATCCCTCAGAGGGTATCAAGCCCAGAATAAGCCAGTTACTTTACGCCGGCATGACGCCCCTCGAAGGCCATAAGAACGCGTTCGGCCCGAAGACTTTCTTCCCCTCGGCTGAAGCGCTGTTCGACTATGTCGAGGCTACTTCCAAGAGGGGCAGTTTGGATATGGGGGCCGAAAAAGCCCTCAAGGAGGCCTTGAAGGCAAGACGCCTCACAGGCAGGTCCCTCACCCGGGTGCTCAAACACATAGCATCCCACTCCGGTACGCATCATCCGACGCAGCTGATGCAATCCGCCCTGGACATAAAGCGGGACCTGCACATCCCGTGGTCTAAGGTGATGGCGTACCAGAACAAGTTCATCAAGGAGGGGCATTTCCCTGTTCCTGGCTCGGTGGCGCAATACCACAAGCAGGTCGTACAGCAGCGGAAGACGAAAGAGAGGGAAAGAAAGAAACGATGAGCAAGGACGAAGAACTAGCTAGGATACTCGAAGAACTGGGCCCGCTATACTATAATATCGGCGATAACCTGGCCGGACTCAAGGGCCTCAAGGTGAAGACTGCGAGGTCGGTCCTGAACACTTTGAAGCACATGGCCGGCAGACCCCATCTCAACGACACTGTTTCATTCATGTGCATACACTTGGCTAGGGGTATAATGGACGGCAGGATAACCCGCGAACAACTCGAGCAGGTCGCGCCGATACTGGAGTCGTTCTCCAGGAGGACCCAGCAGCCCCATCATCTATATCATGTGATACAAGCCGCTGTCCACTCAGGCGTCCCGGAGGGCTCTGGCCTCCCAGAGGCTACCCGAGCCATCTCCGAAGAACTCAAGAAGTCGGGTGGCATGTTCTCAAAGAGGAGTTTTGCGATGGGCAACCTTTCCAGCATCTTCAGGCAGGGCTTTGACTCGAAGATGCTTACGATGAGCGATATACCAAAGATCGGCAAGGCGCACCGCAAGCTAATGAGGGCGGCGCGCAAAGCGCCCGCTCCCGGCGTCAATGACATGTATCACACGACTCTCTCCACTCTGAATTACAATCTGAACCAGGGCATGACCTTCAGGGATTTCCTAGCCGCGGCCCCCACCCTCCACCGCATAATGCGCAAGGGACATCCGCCCTCACCAGTCCTCGACCCCCTGTGCAAGGACTTCAAGGACGTCAAGGGCAAGGACAGGAAGATAGGCATGCTGGCACCTCACCTCGGCGAGATGTTGTTGCAGGGCCACGATGCCGCCCAGGTGAAATCGTTCTCACACATGATGTCTACAGGCATAAAGAATGGACTTATCCCGGAGCAGGAGATATCCGTGGTAGCAGAGGGGCTGAGGCGGGAAGTCGGAAAGGCAGCCCAAACCCTAGGCGACCGCGATCAGTTCGGCAAGTATGACGCGCTCAGCCCACAATTATTCAAGTCAGTGGATTCGAAGGTCATCCCCGCGACACATCTAGTCCGGTTCGCGGGGGAGATGAGAAAAGCGATAGAGGCCGCTAAAGCGGCCGGCTTCGACTCGATGTTCGATTGCCACATGGTGGACCCCGACGAATCAAGGGATTACACTATCGAGCCGGAGGCGCTGATGAGATTGCCCTCGATACTCGCCGGGGCGGCCAAGGTAAAAGTCCAGCCGACTTACGCAGCCAAACAGTTCTACGACGCCTGCAAAGGCCAGCACGTGACCCCTGGGCACATGGAGGCGTTCAGAGACCTGATACTTGCCGCAGCTCCTGGGGATGTGAATGTACTCGAGCATATCCCCCAGGCCACCCAGGCTGGTGTGCCGCTTCTGGATGTCTTTAGGCACCAGAAGACGTTCCTCGATAAGGGGCATTTCCCGACAGCTGAGATGGTGGTGAGGTACCACGAGAAGTTCGGAAAGAAAAGAAGGAAGAAACGCTAGAGTCCGACCACTGCAGTCTGGGCTGAGAACTCGTCCCCGCCAGTCGCGAACGTCAGCTCGCCGACGACATCATTACCCTCATCCGCATCAGCGCACTCAGAAAGCGGCAGCTTCCAGGAGTACGCGATGAATTTCTGCCCTGTGAAGCTGTAGTGTATCTGGTAGAAATCATCGGCCTCGAGCTCGACTTCGTCTTCGCAGAGTATCGTGTCCCCATTTTCGATGAGCCTGAAAGTCACCTCGCCGTCATCGACAGTTTCCTTCCCATCCGCGTCCTTCAGGCCGAAAATGATCATCAGCTCGTCGCCTTCGACCCGCGCGTCGATGACTCCGATTCCGGCGACAGGCTGGGCCTCGATGTAAAGGAATTCCTCTTCAGTCGCCGTCCCCGTGGACTCCGGACCCAAGACCGAAGACCCACACGTATCCACATAATCACAGCCCCCGTCAGCGAGGCAGACCTGGAGGGTGCATGGGTCGTTGTCGTCGCATAGCGCATCACAGTCCGGGCCGATGAGCTGGCCGCTCGGCGCGCCGCCCGGAGAGCTGAAACTAACGAATATGAATGCGCTGACCGCCAATAACGCGATGACCGCGATGAAGAGTCCCTTTGCCATTGCCACCCGTTATATTTATGCTTATAAGCATTATAAATCACATGGACTGGACATATCTCGTGTTCGCGCTTGTCTTGGTCGTGATAATCCTCGCGGTCAATATATACATCATGCCCAATCTGGTCCAGACGCGCCAGGTGGTCGAGGTCCAGGGCAATGATATCCAGGGCCCCGGAGCGACGCAGGTCATCACTGAGACGAACACTTATGCAGAAGAGACGGTCAACGAGACGCACGAGCCGGAGCTCCCCGACGTGGCTGTCTGGGACGACTAAGGATAATCTGCAAGTGCGAGCAATCAACGCTCAAAATCAATGCTCAAACTCCCGTTTAGCATGCCTCCATAGCCTAAGGAAGAACTCACTCTTCTCTGTGGCTACTTCTTTGCTCTCAGTCAGGGTCCCGACGAACCCCTCCCCCGTCAGTCCGGGATAGAACGTCAGGACCTTCTCCCCGTAGATTATCATCGACATCGGAAGATCCATCCCCTCCGAAAGGAAATAGTTCTCAAATAAAGGCTCATGAACCAGCTTTTCATGGCTCGCGCGGTTTGCGAGGTACATCCATTTTATCCCGGCTCCGACGCGATTATCGACCCAGTTCTGATAAAACGGCCCAGCGCTCTCGAGTGTCGCCATGATCTCACCCATGCCGAAGACGAGCCGCAGTTCCTTCCTTAGGTCGCCGACTTCGCGCAGTATGTCGTTCAGCAGCGCCACGATGCCCTCGCGCCCCCTGAACACTTCGGCTTTTATCTCTTCAGAAACAGGTTTTTTCATCTTCTGAAGCTCTGGCAGGGCCTCCTCAAAGCGCTTCTTGCGCTCTTCGAGGAGGCCTGTGAGCTCCATCGGGTCCTTGGCTTGGAAATATCTCCTGTTCTCCCTCACATAATAATTCACGAATTTCTTGTCAACTAACCGCCCAAGCACTTTGTAGACTACGCTGCGCTCTATCCGCGTCCTCTTGGCCACTAAACTGGCTCGACTGGGGCCGGTTCCCAACAATGAGAGGTATACGTTCGCTTCCCGGTCCTCGAGTCCCATGTCGCGGAAGATCGCCAAGTCCACATGGTAAATAAAAGTGTTGTTCTATAAAAACAACAGAATTTTAGATTAAGTAATTTACACTACGAATCCGGCTTTTTTACTTCGACGGCCTTAACTCTCCTGTGGTAAAGCATCTTGTGACGAAGAAACAGCTGAGGGAGATAGATTCTATGCATCCCGGACTTGCGAACAGCCTGCGCGGGATGCCTAACCTCAAACGCAGCACAGCCGACTCACTGATCAAGTTCCTGGATGATGCGAGGAAGAGGAAGTACACGCGGCCGGTCGTCGCAACCAAGAGAGAGGGCGGCTCTGCCGACTTGCTTGCAGACGCGATAAACGGCCGTATAATCGACGAGAGGGCCTTGCACATTATGCTCCCATTGCTACAAGGCACCCTCGACCACCCCAAACTGCATGATCTCGACCCCAAATACAAGCTGGGCGTGTTCGTAGCGGGCCTCAAGTCAGGCGCCATCCCGCCGGAGGAACTTTCCGAGACCGCCGCGAGCGTAAGCCGACTGATAGACAAAATACAATCCTTGACGTCGCATGGGCCATCGGGACAAAACAATGTGTGGAATGCCATAGGCTCATTGATCGACCTGTTTGGTCATAGACAAAACAGGGAGATGCTCCGCGATTCCCTACCTCTTTTGCACCTTACTGCGAGACAGCCTGTGAATACCGAGAACTTATTAGCCTTCATGATCAAGTCCCGTCGGGTCAAGTCTTCGCGACGCGACGGCAGTCACAAGCGATTTACAGATATGAGGCCGGAGCTGGAAGCATATGCCAAAAAAGGCGGCGACCCCACCCGTCTCGCTAAGGTTCTGGATGCGGCCTTGCGGGCGCGGGCCATCAAACCGGGAGAGATTCCTGATTACGCTCCCCGCTTCATCAAGCTCCTGGAGGCATCACACGAGTCCTACTGGTCCGAGGACCAGCTGCACAATAGACTGGAGGATGCGTTCACCCCATATTCGCGAAGGGGACGGAAGTATGTCGCGTTCAACAGGAGGAACTTGCCCGTAGTCCTGCCGTATGTCGAGGGATATGCGGAGGCCGGCCACGAACCCGCGCACCTCGTAAATATACTCAGCACCATGATAAGGTCCAAGAGGCCTCTTACCAAGAAGGCAGTGCACTCACTCGCGGGGAGCTTGACAGAGGTATTGGGCAGATACGACGGGGGGTCCATCGACCCGAGCCATATAACCCACCCATTGAAATCAGGCGTAGCGAGGGGGGCCATCCCGATGAAGTATGCGCTTGAAGCAGCAGAGACTATCGGCCAGTTGATGGCCTCCACAAAGGTTGCAGGCCTGTCCACAAAGCAGCTCTCGGAACTCTTGCGTACCGCATTGGAGAACAGGGCAGTGACCTACAAGGGTCTCCCCGAGTTAGCCGACGTCTTCACCACGGGGATGGTTGCTTTGGCCAGGGCGGATTCAGACAGAAACTCATACAACTCCTTTTATATCACCGACCGCCTGCGCGATGCCTTCGCTGAACAGATACTCACCAGGAGGAACTCACAGAAGTATCTCAAGCTTATGATGGGCGCGCTGGCGACCGCGGCAAAGGCGGGCTACAACCCAGAGCGTTTTGCGGGTGTCTTGTCAAGCCGTGATATGGCGAACCAGGACCTCGAGGCGATACTCGCCCATGTAAGCTCCCACGCCAAGACACACGATCCCACCGAACTGACAGAACAGTTGCTCGAGGTGCACAAACTTCATATCCCAATGCGCGATGTTATAGCATACCAGAACGCATTCATAGCGAAGGGTCATTTTCCCGCGGCGAGATCCGTAGAGCAATACTATAAAGGAATCAAGAGGCATTTCCGCCTGTTCGGAAGCAGTCCCACAAATAAGGGCCGCGAGGGGCTTCTAAGTAGGCTGCGCAAGAAGCCCCATAAATGACTTTTTAACCTAGCGCTGTAATTCCAGCATGAAATTCTATCCGCTGGTGCTCATGCTTTTGCTCCTCGTCCCGCCGGCACTCGCTGCTGACCTTAATCCGTGGAACGTGGGCGCGATGGAGGCGGAAGTGACCTTCACCGGCGCTATCGATCTCGAATATGAGAACAACGGCGCGACCCTGAATTGGGTCGAGGTCGAGCTCTTCATGCTGCCGCAGGAGAACACGTACCAGGACGTGGAGCTCATCAGCGCCACCCCCGAGAGCTATCAGGTAGTCGACAACGGCTTCGGCAACAAGATAATAAAATTCCGCTGGGTGAAGCCCTCGGCCGACCGCCTGCCTTTCGAATTACGATACAATGTCACAGTCGGACGTTTCCTCGTCCCGCTTGGTGAACCCGGCGATTTCCCGCCGCCCGAAGTCAGTGGTCTCGACGCATATCTCCAGCCGGACAACCTGACCTTCTGGACCGGCGCGATGAAGAACAAGGCGCAGGAACTCACCAAAGACGCTACTTCCTCCCTCGAAGCGGTCATGCTCATAACCAATTGGATACACGGCACTCTTACCTATGATGAGGACTATTGGGCGACCTCTGAAGCGGCATGCGATGTATTCAAGCTATCGCGCGGGGTCTGCGACGAGTTCACGCATCTCTTCCTCTCGTTCGTAAAGAGCCTCGGGATACCCGGCCGGTACGCAGAGGGTATCGTTTTCAGCGGCCAGGAATGGGACCTCCATGCATGGGCGGAGGTCTTCATCGGCGGAAGATGGGTCGCTGTGGACCCGACCTACAACGAGATAGGTTTCATCGACTCGACGCACGTCCTTCTGGCGAACGTGCCCAACGATGCTTACGTATATAATCGCTTGGTCTGGGAAGGCACGGGCGTGAGTGCGAACTTTGCCGATGATGAGCGGACCATAGAGGTCAGCAGAGCAGAGCCCCCCATGGATTTCTTCGACGTCGACGTGAGCCTCAGCAAGGATTCCGTCGTGCTGGACGAAGTCATCACCGCGGATGTCAGCATCGAGAGCCTAGCGACCAATTCGTATATGATTCCTACCTGCCGCCTGACTGCCCCTGACGATATGGTACTCCTCGACAGCCCTGAAAAATCCGTCATTCTCGAACCGTCGGCCTCCGCTGACCTGAGTTGGCGCATGGTCCCGCGCTCTGACCTGGACCCGAGGTTCCTGTATAAGATGCCCATAAGGCTATCTTGCTTCCCGGGCGTCAATGAGACCAGGACCCTATCAGTCAACCCGAAGACTTCCCTCGCCGGCATGACGCAGGTATCCATCATCGATGTCACCATCTTATCTGAGGATGAGGTGCGCGCGACGCTTATGAACGAGGGGACGAAGACTGTGGGGGAGATAACATTGAGCCTGTGTGTGGAGAACGGCGACTTCGAATGCCAGGAGCGGATTGTGAAGGCCCTGTCTTCCGGCGAGGCATATCGGCAGACCTTTACCCTGCCGTCTAACCTTACCGGGGATGAGATGCTCATAGTGCGCATCGAATCCGAGCAGTTCGATACTCCTGGGGAGTTGAGGATGTCTGCGTCCGGGGTGCAGGACACCCCGGCCATCGTCGCGATACAATTGCCGAGATTAGAGCAGCCGGAGCGGGAGCCGAGCATCATGACCCTGGACGAGATCGATAGTGACCTCATCCTCCCACTGGTCATCGTGGCGGTAATTCTGGGTGTGCTCATAGCTCTTGTGACCAGCCTTAAGAAGCATTAAGGCCTGCGAAGTCTTTTTCAATAAGAAGGTTCTAATTTAGCACTTTTTCTGTCGACCTACGACAGAAGACAGAGAACTCATTTGCGGCCGTAGTCTAGCCTGGTATGACATTGGCTTGCCAAGCCAGTAGCCCGGGTTCGAATCCCGGCGGCCGCATTCAACCTTACGGTTGAAGTCTGCAGTCACCAGTCGAGAGTCTGCAAAAAGGTATGCAGTCTTCAGTTCACAGTCTTCAAAACATGAGGGCGCAGGACTTGAGGCTGCAATCTGGCTTCTGTTTGTTCTAAGGATGGAACAATGGAACGAACAAACAGACTTGAACCGAAAGGCAATTTGCCCGAATACGAATCTGACCGAAGAGTCAAGGTCTCCGAGTGGGACATCGACTCCGGAAACAACCGAATCTACAGCATAAGGCGCACTTTTGAGCGCGAATGGAACCGACTTGTCGACGGACAGCCCAAGGAGAATGTCGATCTGTACAAGCGATTTCTAAAGAGAACGAAGTTTGAGGGGATTGGAGTGGTTCGAAGGCTGAACTACATCAGGGCCCTCCAGGTGCTGAAGAAGACGACCGATGGTGTTTCTCTGAGGACTCTAGACTGCAGACATGTAGACAGATTCTTGGATAGTTTAGGACACTATTCTACTTCTACTGTCCAGATTCGCTTCTACTGCCTGAAGAAGTTCCTGGAGTTCCTTGGGAAGGCGGAGCTGTTGGATGGAATTAAGCCACCCAGGAAGAGGGACGTCAAGGTGAAGGCCAGCGACCTGCTGACGCGGGAGGATCTGCAGAAGTTGATCGTTGCGTGTTACACTACAAGAAGCAGGGCTTTCATCATGATGCTGTATGAATCTGGCGCGCGCATAGGGGAAATACTGAACATCGAGCTGAAGGATCTGGAGTTCGACAGCAACGGTGTGTTGGTTGAAATCAATGGGAAAACTGGCAGACGCAGGATAAGGTTGGTCGAATCAGCCAAGTACCTGCGCGAGTGGTTTAAGGAGATCAAGAACAGCCATCCTAACACGCCTTATCTTTGGTTTGGGGTGGATGAAATGCATCCATCGCAGCATGCGGCTGTGGCGAAGTTCCTTAAGACCACTGCGAAAAGAGCCGGTTTAAGGAAACGGGTATATCCCCACCTGTTCAGGCATTCCCGCGCGAGCGAGTTGGCCCAGAAGCTAAGGGAATCCCAGCTGCGCGCATTTATGGGTTGGGATGCGGCAAGCGATATGCCCCGGATTTACATCCACCTTTCTGCCCATGATTTGGATAAAGCGATACTGGACTTGTACGGGACCCAAGACCCAGGACAGAAGACTGGATCATTGGATGAATTTATGCAATTCTACTTGACTTGGAAGAAAGCTGTTGGATGAAATTGATCGGGGCTCATTTGCCTGGCAAGGATGCTGGAGGTGCGCGGTTCGCCCCTCTGAGACGGCAATCGGGGTGTAGTGTAACTTTGTAGTGTAACTGAAATCGTTGGATGGAATGTAATGTAACTCGGTTGGATGGAATGTAGTGTAACTGAAAGAAGTTGTAGTGTAACTTGGTAGGAGGCGGATATGCGGGAGGCGGATTGGTCTTAGAAGGCTCTGCCAAGATAAATAGTCTTGACGGTGTTTCCCTCTCTTCTTGATTCATAGGCGTACCAGTTACCCTTCAGTTGTCTGTAGTACATTTTAGTTCACCTCAGATTTGATTGAACGATGTAGATTGAACAACATCATCCTCGTTATCTTAGCCCTGTTGTGGAAGTCCTTAAACTTCTCCTCCGTCAGGATCTTGGTATCCTTACAGAAGTTCAGCCAGAACTCCGTCTCGTTTGTCTCGCCGATGCATGTGTATAGCTTCTGGTTCTGCTGGTTCTTGTTGTCGAACGCCGCCATCTCAGCCAAATTGGCGCAGACGGCAGTCGAAGATGCAAAGAGCTGCTCCTTGACTCTGAAACTCCCCTTCACATCCTTCAGTTCGTTGTAGATGTCTTTCGACAGATCATATGCGTGTTGGTACACGTTCAACTTCGTGAAATCTTGTGTCATTGTTTTTTTCCTCCAAACTTTAGACCTTGTTGTATGTTTTAGGTCTGAAAGTATATAAAGGTGAGGGAGGTGCGTGAGCAGTGAGCAGTGGCGACCGATGCATGTTTTGAAATTCAATTTCACCTCAGGTGAGTTTATTTAACCGACTTGAGGTTAATTTCTTTGTAGTGTAACCGGGCTTGCTTCAGGTTTGTAGTGTAACTTTTTCGAGAAATGTAGTGTAACTGCCACCCCAACGTAGTGTAACCCGACCCCGACGACTGTCCCAGAGGCGCGAGTAGTTTACGCTAAGCACCCGGCTAGGTTGAGTAAGCGCCGAAATTTAAAAGATGCTAAGCTGATTTGTAAAATCCAAAGATCAAGGAACCCCACTCTACCCCTCTCTTGGTTTTACTGACCAATGCGCAATCCATCAATCGACTTGTCAATGCGATATAACTATCGCCGACAAAAAGTCCGACATTAAGGCTCTTAGTTGGTTTCGCACCAATCTCGTCCGGACCTACAATTCCCTCATCAGCAATAATCTCGACCCTTTCCATTCCCCTAATCGCATCCACGATCTCCTTCGAATAAGCTGGAAGCAAGACTTTCCTTAAATCACCTTCCTTAAACAGCTTCAATATCTCCTTCTTGACCCGATCCAAATCACTCGAGCTATTCTCGACCGCCCTCGAATCCAGCAGACAATCAATTCCATCCAACAGCTCGACCGGAATTCCATCCATGATCCTGGACCAAACTCCGTCGAACTTGTCCAGCATAGCCAGCGTATCCGAGAACTCCTTAAACTTCATCTTCACCATCATACCTTGCTTCGTCAGTCGATAATCACCGTTATCCCTCTCAACAAGCCCCATCTTCTCGAGGTCTTTCGCCTTCGCAGAAGTATTGGGCGCGTTCGTACCGAGCGCCCGCCTCAGATCGCAAAGTGCCATCGGTTCGTCCAGCGAGAACAAGATCCCTGCGCGCAAGCGAGAATTGCAGATATTCTTCAGCATCGGCTCAGCAAGAAGATAGTTCTCATCGAACATTTTCCTAAGTTATAACTTAGTCTTAAGACTAGTAGGTAAAAGTATTTAAACCTTTACCCATAACATACGCATGGGTAAAGAGCGCAGGGAATATGCCCAAATCGTTGAAGCGGTATTGGACTCGCTTGAAGAACGGCAGAAATCCGTCAATGAGATAGCGGTCGAGCTCAAGACCGGCTGGGACACTGTGGAGCGGTGCCTCTCGATGCTTGAAAAGTTACACTACACCGAGAAGATAATCGACGAGCCCGTAACCATTTATAAGCGGAATCACGTTATAAACATATCGGATAAACTCAAGGAGAACCTCGATAGGATTATATCAAGAAAAGGGGCGCGCTACCTCTCGATAGAGGAAGCGGTCGAAGAAGCTCTCGAGGAGTTCATCCGCAGGGAAAGGTCGATAAAGAGGTACTGATGAAGTTGAAAAGAATCTCCACCGGAATCAAAGGGCTGGACAGGATGGTCCAGGGCGGTTTCCCGGAAGGCGACGTCGTCCTGTACTCGGGAGCTGCGGGGACTGGGAAGACTGTCGCGTGTATTCAGTTTGCGGTCGAGGGTCTGCGGTCCGGAGAAGACGTCATCTACGTCGCCAGCGAGGAGACCAGGGGAAAGCTGATCGAACACGCCCAGATACTGGGCTTCGATTTCGAGAAAGGAGTCAAGGACAAGAAGCTGGAGATCTTCCAAGTAGAGGATGTCGCATTTCACGACCCGTTGGGCAGGAGATGCAAACTGCCGCGTGAGCCGGAGAGAAGGCTCGAACGATTGGTCTCTTCCATCAAGGAATGGATGACCAAACGCAAGGGGAAAAGGCTGATAATAGATTCCATGATGGTCTATGCCTTGCCCGGCGATGTGCCCGAAAGCAAGCTGCTGAACAGCGAGTTCTTCAGGGACATAGACGAGCTGGGGATGACTACGATCATCGTGTCGGAGCTGTCTGCAGATGACAGAGTCTACAGTTCTGACAAGACCACCGAGATCCTGGCCGACGGGATAGTCCTGTTCAGGCACGAGCAGGGGAAGAAATCGCAGCGGACCCTGCAGGTCGTCAAGATGAGGGACACGAAGATAGATGACAAGGTGAAGAAGTTCACGATCTCCAAGGGAGGTATCAAGCTAATCAAATAAATCGATGGTGCAAAATGGTTGAAAAACTCGGTAGGGTGCCTACAGGCATCCCAGGATTGGATAAACTGATAGAAGGAGGTTATGAACCTGGATCGATTATTTTGTTGAACGGAGCTCCAGGTACGGGGAAGACTATAGCGTGTGGCCAGTGGGCGGACGCGCTTACAAAATTGAGGGAAAAAGCCCTATTCTTCTGTTTTGAACAAAGCCCCGATGAGATTAAGAAGCAGCTCGCGCAATTTGGAATCGATTTAACTGGAGCGGCTTTCTACTCAGCCAGAGATATGAAGTATGATCAAATGCTTGGCAAGAAGCCTCAAAATCCAAGGGATATAATACAACTCTTGTTGGAAAAAACGAAGAAACTTGGAGCCAAGTATGTAATAATTGATTCTGTGAGTTCCATTAGGATCGAAGATGGCCTAGAGGCTCGGTTGATAGTAAAACAATTAATCGACGGTTTGAAAAAGCTAGGCGTGACTGCATTGCTCACAACTGAATCTATCGAGGGTGGAAGGATTGATGATCTGACGCCTTTCTTGGCGGATGCAGAGATTGTGTTACACTACTCTTCGATCGGATCGAGAATCTTCGGTAACATCGAGATACGAAAGATGAGATTTACTAATCATGCGCGTGGTATCTTTGATTGTGTTATGGACAAAGAGGGCCTGAAAGTCTTAGCCAACAAAGGAAAAACTGTGCGTATGAAATAATATGCCAAGGCTATCCGGGATATATGGACTTTTTGGAAAATGGCTCCTCTCCGGACAACTTAAAATAAAGTTTGGAGAGATTTCCCTCCTTAAACAAAGGGCGGTGATGCTTCCCTCCACTTTTTTTGTGGAGATGTATAAGTCCACTTTAAATACCAATAACAAC